>Ga0315320_10000047_pt1 | contig 88118 bp, 97 predicted proteins | sample M140m21515metaG_FD_203458 | JGI IMG/M metagenome (GOLD analysis project Ga0315320, IMG submission 203458) | Ammonia-oxidizing marine archaeal communities from Monterey Bay, California, United States - M1 40m 21515 | ecosystem: Environmental > Aquatic > Marine > Coastal | place: USA: California... | reverse complement strand
AGAAGGTGAATTAAAAACTTTTTTTGGCCATTTAGTTTCTAGGCTTAAAGAAGAAAATAAAAAATTTAATATATATTTAATGGGCAAATCCTTGGAGTTTGATTATCGATTGCCCGGAGAACACTTTTGTGATTTTAAATCTGATTTTTCGTTTGATCATTTTGGGGAATGGAAAGCTTCTGATGTACAATTTAAGATATCAATTTTGTCTGACAGATCTTCCTTGTCTGAACATCAAGTTAAAGGTTTGGAGGTGATCTCCGAAGTTAGGGTCTGTTCTTTTAGTTTATCTGATGCGGAATTAATTGATAAAATATATGATGAAATAATGCATGAAGAAGACGAAAGAGATAAAGAAGAAGATAAGAAGGCTGTCTTGTTTTTTGCTAGAAAATTAATAGGTTTTATTTCCTGCCCCGATTTAAGTTCGGTCTTAGATAAAACCGGTATGCCTGCAAAGGATTTATCTCACCATGGATTAAGAGATGATCATCCTATGGTGCCCGAGTTTTATAATTTTGTATACAAGCAAATTATTAAAAAAATAAGAGAGTATTTAGATAAGCAGAAAGAGAAACAAATTCAAAAATTTGATAATATAGTATCTGAAATAACTAAAATTATATTTGAAGATGAGAATATAGAGGACTTAACTTCCGCAGCTTTATTAGAGGCAGAAGAAAAAAAGAAAGCGAAAAAAGACGCAGAAGAAAAAGGCGACGAGAAGGAAAATAACGATAATGATGATGGAGAAGACGACTCTGATGAAGGGGAAGATGGAAGTGATCAGGATGATGAGTTAATAAAATATGAAATAATAGATTTCGGGGAAGCTTATTCCGAGGAGATGTCTAAGATTTCTGATTATGACGCTTTTGAGATTTCAATTAATGCTGGTAATGCAAAATTTAAAAAGATCGAAAATCAAAAAGATCAAATCCTTATTGCTGCACATGTTGCTGAATGTTTGATCACGGAGATCTGCCATTTTAAAAATCCTAATTGTTCGTATAAGTATGTTGAGGGTAAAATATCAAAATTTTATGAAACTAGTTTTGAGAAAATGAGGGATCGATTTTCTGTATGAAGAGTGAGTCAGGTGTAATCTATATATCATGGCTTTTAAATTTCATACAGGCGGTAAATTAATAGTAAGAGAAGGGGGTGATTCGTTCTCTCCTAGTAGTCTGAGTGGTTTGCGATTATGGCTTGATATGAATGATCAGTCTACATTCACTAATTCGGGGGGTAATGTTACGGCTATCGCGGATAAGTCAGTCAATAATTATACGTTCAATGCGGCAGGGGGTAGTACTATTAAGGCAGTTAATGCGGCTCAGAATAACAAGAATATCTTACGCTTCGACAACAACTCGGATGCAACTTCCAATACAAATATAGCGTTCAGTTCTACCGCAGTGCATAAGTGGTTTTTCGCAGTAAAGGTTACGGCATCCGACGCAAGCGACGCTTTAGTTACCTTTACTAAAAACAGTCCGACGCTACAAATAATTATGTTTAATTTTAGCGGAGCTAATACTTTTTCCGGGGACTGGTATTTTCACACTGGCAATCATTTAACCGGTAATAGCTCTAATATCTTAAATCAGTTCTGCCTTCTATCCTTAGAGCTCGATGTACCAAGCGCGAAGGTTACAGCGTCCTTAAACGGTACAGCTTACGACAACAATGTCTCTCAGCCGGTCATAAGCAGTTTTGGGCCGGGAAGGCTTAAGCTAAATGACTATATAAATAATGCAGACTCGGACTGGGGCGAAGCAATTTTTACAGAAAACATTTCTCAAAGTAATTCTAATAAGATTGAAGGCTACTTAGCTCAAAAATGGGGAGTGAACCTTCCTAGCTCTCATCCATATAAGGATGGAATTCCTAAGGCAACGACATTTTATATAAACAAAGCTACTCCAGAATATTCTTTTAATGTTTCAATACGAGATACTCAATCTAATATATTAGCTAGAACTAGTGATCCTGTAGGAACAATAGCTTATGCTACTGATACTTGTAATCTTTTAGTTAAACAGATTGATGGTTATGACGAGTTTACAGTGGTGGATGATGATGATCGTGCATTAGGTCAGTATAGTTTTAATATTGACATTAGGTTAACTAGAGCTGAAATACTCGCAAGAACTAATGATCCCGCTGGAACAATTGCATACGCGACAGACACTGAGCAGATATTAATTAAGCAGGTTGACGGGTATGACGAATTTTCATTATTAGATGATGATTCATGAATAAAGCGTGTAATAATATATATGAGTCAACTATTAACATGTACTAGCTCCACAAGACCTTCAGACGTTAGAACTGGGGACCTTTTATTTGAAACTGATACTAATAGGTTGATTTTCTGGGACGGGATTGTCTGGAGGATATATAACTCCGATCGAAGCCTTCCCGGTACGGGTGGTGATGATGAACTTCATTATCCTGCAGGAATTTGGAGTGATTCGGGCGCTTCTTATTTTGTTAATACTGCTCCGCTGCTTCATTTTGATTATAATTATGTAGACGGCTCGACCCGCACTGATCTTTCGTCTATGAATGGAACTGCATTAGATGCAAATGCTTCTTCGAGTGGGGTTGATTGGAATAGTAGGATTGGGGCTTATGTAGCTAGGTCTGCTAGTAGCAATGCGAACAACTTGCTTTCATATAATAGTAGTCGTAAGGGCTTTCATGCTAGGAAGTTTTTAGATGGAACAAATACTGCAAGTAATGCTCACTTATCTATAGGAACGGCATCATCTGATTCATCAAGTATTAATATTAATTCTAAAATTTTTACGCATTTTTTAGTTATATCTTCAACATCTTCAGAAGTCCTAGGAGCTATCCCTTGTCATCACCCGTCAGGTAGTAGTAGTATGATTTCTGGGGATCAGCCAAATCATAATAAACTTGCGGGAATGGATCCTTCATCAGGAGCGGTTCATACTAGATTACCAAAAGATAATGGAGATCCAATGATTGTTGTTGTTCGCAGCGATTCCGGCGGCGCTTCCGGGTGGGTCTTAAATCCTAAAACTGGTGGTGTTCCTGAGAATGGAGGCAGGGTGGTTGGTGCTACTCACGGCTCATCTGATAGGAATTTACCGTTAGAGCAAATAGGGTATAGCAATTCCGGCACTTATTGGAATGGAGTTTATTCTGAAATTATTACATATACAACGACGTTGAGTAAGGCTGACACGAACACGATAACTCAATATTTATGTAATAAATATGATATAGCTTTTATTGAGCTAAATATTTAATTGATTTAAATTGTGTGATTTTAAAGAAAAGTACTTTAGAAAGCTTAAGTATAAATCTAAGTATGTAAACTTAGAGTATGAGGAAGCCTCAGAGATATACGAGTCTGCAAAAAAAGAATTTATTACAGCTGTAAGCGAATATGCTTACAAAAACAAAAAAGACAACCCTTTAAAAAGCTCAGAGGTGATAAAAGAAAAAACCACTTCATCTTTAAATGGTGGTGAGGTAAAAAAGGTCTATAGGGATATCGCTCTCAAAACTCATCCTGATAAATTATGCAATTGTGATGAAGATGAAATAGAAGAGAAAAAAGAAATCTACAATAAGGCAATTAAGGCTAGGAACGAGAATGATATTGATACTTTAATGCGTTTGGCTTCTGATTTAAATATAGAAATGGAGCCTATGAGCATGGACTCTTTGGAGGATTTAGAAAAACAAATAGAAAAAAAAGAAAAAGAAATAGAATCTATGCATAAAGATATAGCTTGGATCTGGTATTACGAGAATAAACAAGGTAGAAAAAACATTTTGGATAATATTTTTAAAAGCGTGTAATTAATAATGAAGTGTTTTTAATAAAATGAGCTATATTCCAGAATATCACGAAAATTACTATAATGTAGAAGGTACTGCCTACAATCAGGGTAAGGTAGGTATTGGAACTTTTAAGCCGATAGAACTTCTTCATGTAAGCGGCGGGAACATGCGATTAGACGGAACTGGATATATTGATGGAGACCTTAATGTAAGCGGTAACTTAAATGTGTATGGAGAGAGTACGATGGCTTATACAGCAACCGTTGCTGCTGAGGACAAAAATTTAGAACTAAATGTAAAGACTGGAGATATTGGAGGATCGACACATTCTGGCGCACTTACTAATGATGGAGGCGCGCACGGCGGAGGATTAACTTTAAAAAGTACAGACGGTGATCATACTTGGACTTGGCTAGATACTCATGAGTCTGAAGATGTTCATGCTTGGGCTCCTAATGAGCATATTATGGTTACTGGTAGTAATAAAATTTTTACAAGAGATACTGGTTTATATATAAATAGCAGAGATGATGGAATAATTAACGTTGAGTCTGATAATGAAATTGAGACAAACTCTAAGCTACTTGATGTTAATGCTAAGACAGGAATTATATTAGACTCTGTAGAGGGAACATTTTCAATTGATGCAAGAGATGAATCAAACGTGTCTACCGCTTCAGGAAAACTTAGAGTTGAGGCTTTAGATGATACTGTTGAAATAAGCGGTAAAGATTCAGTCACTATAGATTCTAAAGTAGGTTTCGTATCAATTGATGCAAGTGGCGATAGCAATTTGACTACAGAGAGTGGTAATATAGACATTCATTCTAAAACAGAAAGAGTTAATATCAGTGGAGTCACTGTTTTCGTCTCTGGTTCAAGCGAGGTTGACCTTAATAGTGTTGGTAGCGGTGTATTTATCAGCGGAAAGACAGATTCTAAATTTAATACCAGCTCTGGCTCTTTGTCGTTTATTGCCGAAGATAATACTGTTATTATCACTGGGGCAAGCGGGGTCACTATTGATTCTAAAAATAGTAATTTTTCTATTGACGCTTCTGGGGATTCTAACGTCAACTCTAATAGCGATAAGCTATCTATACATGGTCATACTGGAATTATAGGCACTGCAGATGCTGGGCCTATTAATTTAAGCGCTAGAGATGCTTCCAAAATTAAAACAACTGCAAGCAACCAGCCATTAACCTTAGACGCGGAACAAAGTGTTATTAATGTTGATGGAAATTTCGGAGTAAGAATCGACAGTGAGCTGGGAGAGGTATCTATAGACGCTAAAAATTCTTCTAATTTTACAGTTACGGGCAGCAATAAAAAATTAACCCTTGAGTCTTTGGAGGGCGGTTTTAATATCTCTGGATTAAGTACCTCTACTGTGCAGTCTGTTCGTGGAGGCATAGACGTATTAGGAAGCGGGAATTCGAATTTAAAATCAAGCCACGGAAACTTAATAATTGAAGCTGGAACTAATTATGTAGATATTAGCGGCAAGGCAGGGGTTGAGTTAAAGTCTGAAAATGCAATAAATTCTACAGCGCAAGCTAATTCAGTAATAAAAACCTTGGGATCTAATTTAGATATTAGTGGAGGTTTGGGATTATCTATTGGATCTAGTGGTGGTTCGGTAGAGATAGAGGCTAAAAACGCTTCTCATTTTAAAGCTTCTAATGGCTCTATATCTATCGAAGCAGGTGCGGCTAGTGTTGATATTAGTGGAAATACTTCTGCTACTTTAAAATCAAATGGAAATGTTGTAGTTGAGTCAAGTAAAATTGTTGATATTGATGGTACAGGAGTATCAATTGATGCGAATAAATTTGATATAGGTGCTGTAGGAACAGGAAATATAACTGGAAAAGAATTAAATATTACAGGAACAGAAGTTAATGTTAATTCTACAAATGTAAGAATTACTGGCGCAGACGGAGTTCATTTAGATTCCACTTCGGGTATTTATTTAGAAGCGAACGAGGATTCGTGGTTTTACGTAACTGGCGCAGATTTAAGTTTAAGTGGCAGTAATATTAATCTTCATGGTAATGTAAAAAGTAACGGGGATGTTTATCTTGGTAAAAATTTATACGTATCTGGTACTGGATTCTTTGAAGACGAACTTTATGTTAAAAGCGGGGCGAACTTTAGTGGAGACGCAACTTTCCTTTCTGGAGCATATGCTAAGGGTAATTTTTATCAACATAGCTCTCGCGAGTCTTACTTGTCTGGCAAATTAAATGTTCTTAATTCAACTAACCTATCTGGAGTAACAAAAATACAAAATCAATTTAATGTTAGTGGTGCAACTAATTTATCTGGAGTTACTAAGGTTGAAGATAATTTATTTATTAGCGGAGATACTAATGTAAGTGGCAATTTAAATGTTGGAGGTAATTTATTCGTATCTGGATCAAATACAAAAGTTGATACAACTACATTAATTGTTGAAGATAAAAATATTGAACTAGCTTCTGGAGCGGCTGGCGTATTGCCTAGGGATCAATTAAATAATGCAGGTTTAACAATTAAATCTACGGGTTTAGGTGGGGTAAATGATGATATAACATTTGAATATAATAATAGTAATACAGGATTAATGTCAAACGTAAGCTTAATTGCTAACACAGGACAAAGAGTTATTACTGAAACCGTACAGACTATAAATAATAGTGGGCTTGAGCTGTATAATCAAAGCGGAACAGGGGTATTTGTATCTGATAGTGGAAATGTTGGCGTTAAGAACATTACTCCAGAATATGCTTTAGACGTTAGTGGTGATATTAATGTTGATGCTTCTAGTGAATATAAGGTTGGTGGGATAAGTTGGCGGCAGGCGATTTGGGTTGATGCTCCTAGCGCGAAAGATTCCGTAGGCGTATCAGGAACGATGGCGTATGATGATGATCATTTTTATATTTGCGTAGGAACAAATGAGTGGAAAAGAACCATAATCGCAACTTGGGACTAACGGCATGAGTACTGAGAGAACTTTATTAGTCAGACTCTCCGGTAATGAGCCAAATGCGGGCGGAGACTGGATTGAATATCACTATTCTCCGATATATATAAACACCGGGAATACTGGCATATATTTAGAGCATTCTCTCGAGGTTAGCGGTAAAACGCGTTTTCAATCTGGAGTTTACGCAGGTAAAAGCTTGTCTGTTTCTGGATTAACTGATACGGATACATTGTATATATCTGGAACTGGCTCAGATCCTCAATTGCATATTTATTCTTCTGGAGCGGGTGGCTCAGGCTGGTTTCTTGGGTCGTCTGGCGACGGCAACTTCGTGATATATAGCAGTGGCACTAATACAGGAGCTTTAGTTATTGAGCCTAGTGGAGACGTGCTCATAACGGGAAACTTGAATATTTCTGGAGATGCAACTGTTGCCGGCACGTTTATTCCATTAGGTCATCAAAGTGTGCCCGGAAATTTCTTTGTGGGATCAGGCATGTATATAAGTGGAGATCTTTCTGTAAGAAGCGGAGCCAGCATAACCGGAACTGGATATTTTCATGATGATGTTTTCATTAGTGGAAACACAGATATTTCAGGAAATTTAGATGTTAGTGGGTCTGCAGATATTACGGGAGAAGTAACTCTTAGGAACAATTTAAGCGTATCTGGCGCCACAACTCTGTCGGGTGATTTAGAGGTAAGCGGGGAGATGGATGTATCTGGAACCTCTTTTATTAAAGATAGTCTATATGTGTCTGGTTTCGTTGAAGCTTCTGGAAATATTGAGGCTAGTGGAACAGGCTTTTTTAATAAAGAAGTTCAGGTCGGGCCTTATGGAAATGAAGTTTTAGTTGATGTTGATAGCACGAGCGCAGACTTTGCTGTGCCTATTATATCTTCTGGGGAAATTTTAGTCGAAGATAAAGTTAGGATTTTGGGAACTGCAGAGATATCTGGGGAAACAAAAATACAAGATAACCTTTTAGTAAGCGGAGATCTTACTGTTAGTGGAGCATTTATAAGGCAAGACGAGATAATTAATGGAAATTTATTTGTTAAAAAGACAGGGTACTTTGCTAGCGGAATAGTGTCTTCTGGGAATGTGACGTCTTCTGGAGATATATCGTTGAGCGGTATTCTTGATTCAGTTAGTGGGATAGTGTCTTCTGGGGATATAACGGGCAAGAATAAATTAACTATTTGTGGTGACGCAGACTTTGGCAATATATTGTCTACTGGTAATGTTAAATTATCTGGAGCGTTAACTAATACTGGAACTATTTTAAATATAGGTAGTGCTACCATAAGCGGAGATCTTGATGTGACTGGTAATGCAGAAATTACTGGAGACCTTTTCGTTCATGGGAATGTTTATACGACTGGAAATAAATTATTAATTGATACTCAGACAGTCAGGGTTGCGGACATTAATCTGGAGCTTGGCACAGGTAGCGGCTTTGGCTCACTTGCGAGGTCGGCTTTGGATGGTGGTGGACTTACTCTCAAGGGAACCGACGGTGATATTCATTATAATTATATTAACTCTAAAACCGCATGGGGCACTAATGTAAATTATTTAACTTCAGGGCATCTTTATTCATTAAGTGGGGTTGTTAGCTCTGGAACTTTAGATGTTAGTGGGAGAGCTGACGTATCTGGAGCACTTAAAGGACATAGTACCTTGAATATTTCTGGAGCGTCTACTTTGTCAGGAGCTCTAGATGTTTCTGGAGCAACCTCGATTACAGGTGCGACTCGTATAGAAAATACTTTAAAAGTCAGTGGGGCCACTGATATATCCGGAGCTCTTAAAGGTCATAGCACCTTAGATATTTCTGGAGCAACCTCAATTACGGGCGCTACTCGTATAGAAGATACTTTGAAAGTCAGTGGGGCCACTGATATCTCTGGAGCTCTTAAAGGTCATAGCACTTTAGATATTTCTGGAGCAACCTCAATTACGGGTGCTACTCGTATAGAAGATACTTTGAAAGTCAGTGGGGCCACAGATATCTCTGGAGCTCTTAAGGGGCATAGCACCTTGAATATTTCTGGAGCGTCTACTTTATCAGGAACCTTAGATGTTTCTGGGGCAACCTCAATTACGGGTGCTACTCGTATAGAAGATACTTTAAAAGTCAGTGGGGCCACTGATATATCTGGAGCTCTTAAAGGTCATAGCACCTTAGATATTTCTGGAGCAACCTCAATTACGGGCGCTACTCGTATAGAAGACACTTTGAAAGTCAGTGGGGCCACTGATATATCTGGAGCTCTTAAGGGGCATAGCACTTTAGATATTTCTGGAGCAACCTCAATTACGGGTGCTACTCGTATAGAAAATACTTTAAAGGTCAGTGGGGCCACTGATATATCTGGAGCTCTTAAGGGGCACAGCACCTTGAATATTTCTGGAGCGTCTACTTTATCAGGAACCTTAGATGTTTCTGGAGCAACCTCAATTACGGGCGCTACTCGTATAGAAGATACTTTAAAAGTCAGTGGGGACACTGATATATCTGGAGCTCTTAAGGGGCATAGCACCTTAGATATTTCTGGAGCAACCTCAATTACGGGTGCGACTCGTATAGAAGACACTTTAAAAGTCAGTGGGGCCACTGATATCTCTGGAGCTCTTAAAGGTCATAGCACTTTAGATATTTCTGGAGCAACCTCGATTACGGGTGCGACTCGTATAGAAAACACTCTGAAAGTCAGTGGGGCCACTGATATCTCTGGAGCTCTTAAAGGTCATAGCACTTTAGATATTTCTGGAGCGTCTACTTTGTCAGGAGCTTTGGATGTTTCTGGAGCAACTTCGATTACAGGTGCGACTCGTATAGAAGACACTTTGAAAGTCAGTGGGGCCACTGATATATCCGGAGCTCTTAAAGGTCATAGCACCTTAGATATTTCTGGAGCAACCTCAATTACGGGCGCTACTCGTATAGAAGATACTTTGAAAGTCAGTGGGGCCACTGATATCTCTGGAGCTCTTAAAGGTCATAGCACTTTAGATATTTCTGGAGCAACCTCAATTACGGGCGCTACTCGTATAGAAAATACTTTAAAGGTCAGTGGGGCCACTGATATATCTGGAGCTCTTAAGGGGCGTAGCACCTTGAATATTTCTGGAGCGTCTACTTTATCAGGAACCCTAGATGTTTCTGGAGCAACTTCAATTACGGGCGCTACTCGTATAGAAAACACACTTGATGTTAGTGGAAGCATTGACGTCTCTGGATCGGGGCATTTTTCAAGCGATGTAGTATTAAGAAATACCTCAAGTGGAATTGCGCAGGCTTCAATATCTGGTACGGGCTCAGGAATAAGGGTCTGCGACTGGATAATTAGGCATGATGTAATTCAAGCAGATACAATTAATAAATCTTTCGTATCACTACTTGATGGCGGACCACAAGCAAATAAAGTTATATCCTTAAATGCTTCTGTTTTTAGGAATGATGATAATATAGCTTATTCTATATACTCTGTCGCTAACCCGTCTCAAGAGCCAGATGGCCCGGGTTACAATTTTGAGATTTCTTATAGTGGTAAAACTATTAAGGTTGTTGATCTAGATGATGCTTTGGCTATAGGAGATATTGTTACTGTTGATTTAAAGTATCAGTCGTAGTCTACTTTAATGTTTTTACTCTCATAGCTTTTTTTCTTTTGATCTGGGTGGAGCTGGCCCGCTCTCTTCTTTGAATAGTTTTCAAAATATTTTTGCTTAACTGGGTCTACTCCGTTATTTTGTTCGGCTCTTTTTAGGGACATTTCTTTGCTTCTATCTATTAGGTCTCCCATGTTTCCTTTAGTGTTAGAAGTGGTGTTTACAAATGAAGAGTTATCCCAAGGGTCTATAGAGCTAGAAGTGTTTAATTGGGGAGAGCTGAAGACCCTCTCCCATACCTTTCCGTCTTTTTGGTAGAGTTTTTCTTCATCCATGGAAAACATTACCTCTTTATATTCTTCTTTTTCGGGGTGCTTAAAAATATATAATGGCATTTAACTAAATATTTTTTGAAGTATGGTGTCTACGGTTTTTTCGTATGAAAATTTGTTTTTTAACTCTTCTCCTTCTGGGTTTTTAGTTTTAGCCTTTAGCTCTGCCTGCTCCAGAGAGCTAATGATGTTGTCTTCACTAATAAAATTTATTGTTCCTTGGTTGTAAAATCCTCCTTCGGAGAAAAACGTTCCATCATAGGCGGGTATGTTTTCTTCACTGTTTATGAGTATAGAGTTTTCTTTATTCGCCCAATCTTTGTGGCTAGTGTTATTTAGCACAACGCTCCACTTTCCTAGGCAAGTTGAGTTGAAGGCGGGCAGGTTCCATCCTTCTGCACCACTTAAGCCCGAAAGATCTATATCTATGGCATTTAATAAGTCATTAACTTCGGAGTTTGTTTTTAGCCTCGGCAAAAATGTTACATTGCCTACGGAGTCATTCCCTAACACCTGTTTCTTGATGGCGTTCATTTGTTCTGCCTTAAGGAATGGGTTATCTATTAGGCAAGAGAGTCTGTATTTAAAGTTGTTCCCGTATTTCTTTACCCAAGCTTTAATTATTTGTTCATGATTTTTTCTTTTTTCAAACTTACCAATTAAGCCGAAGTGAATAATGTCATTAGAAAGGTATTCTTTTTCTGTTTTATGGAAATCGTTATCAAATCCTAGTGGGCAGCTGGACGTATTCTCTAAATCAAAACAATTTTTTGCGTGATTAGAGCTAAAGAAGACATGGTCTTGTAATTTAGCTAGAGACTTTTCTGTATCCGTAGGTTCGTTTAATTCATAGAACGTATAAAGAAACTGTTTGCTGGTTATCCTATTTTCCGAACCGTTTAGGTGCCAAAGATTTAAGGATGGAATATCTTTATCTACTTTAAGGAATCTATTGTTTATGCAGTTCTCTAACCATACCTTAAATTCATTATCCATTTTATCAAATGCAGACACATCAGCATTTCCGTTAGGAAAAATTGTTACATCAACATTCTTCTTCTTGAGCTCTCTCAGGAAGTTAATTGATACATTGCCAAAAGACAAAGAATTTATTGGGCACTTAAATACTAATTCCATTAGATATAATATGTTTAATACATGGTTTTTCTATTCTCGTGGATACTTTTCAGCAAAGCCTTCGCTTATCATAAAATCGCTAACACTATTACCTTCTATAAAGAGTTCTCCTATGACTCTTCCGTATTTACCTATTCCGTGTGATTGTATGGTTATATTATCTTTATGGATGTCAAGTATTGATACTAGTGCTTTTTTTGACTCGAATCCCCTTTGCTTTTCTTTTTTATCCTTCGTTCTAGTTTCCGGAGCGTTTATGGCATATAATCTAATTCTTTTTTTAATTAATATATTAAAACCTACATCTATTATTGCATCTACTGTATCTCCGTCTACCACCTTGGTGATTCCAAAAATTTTATAGTTATACATTATTAAAAGGGGATGTCGTTCATGCTTGAGTATAACTCTTCGTCTTCTTCGATGAAGGTCTCTTCTTTTTTCTGAGAAGTATTGCTGGTGGGTTTTGGTTGAGCTTTTGCTTGCGTGTTTTGCTCGCTATTTATTTCGTAATTTAATATACGTATGTTGTCCACTAGGCAATATACTCTACTTCGGGATTGGTTATCTCTAGTTTTCCAAGAATTATACCTTAGCTTACCGTCTATGAACACAGGTTTGCCTTTCTTGAGTTTAGGTAAGCAGTATTCAGCTTTCTTTCCCCAAACCTCTGCGTCAATATAGGTTACAGTGTCCTTGTCGTTAATTGCTATACTGAATGTAACTACAAAATTTCCATTTGATATATTTTTTGATTGGGGCTCTTGAGTCAGGTTTCCGATACCTGTGAATCTATTGATCATAGTTTATTGTCTTTCTTATTTCTTGTATAGCTTTATTGTGAATGTTTATGCATCCTTGTATTGAGAGTCCTATTTCTGAGCTAATTTTTCTCCACGGGACTACTTTATTTTTGTTCTTAGAGAAGTATCTTTTGTGAAATATTTTTTGAACCCTAGTATCTGGGTTTATTGAGATTAACTCTTGCACTATCTTGAGCACTTCTGATTCTTCTGAGCTTTTAGAGCTATCGCTATGTTCATCTTCACTTAGGTAGTTAAGCCAATCTAGGCAAACTTCATCGCATTTAACTTCGGGAGATCTCTTCTTTCTGTTGTATTCATTTAAGCATAGAAACTTTGCTTGATTCCCTAAGTATGTCGAGAACTTTACATTTTTGTTTGGATTAAAACTTAAAGCACTTTTATATATGTGGTAGTTCTTGTCTCCTATAATTTCATTCTTGTCTGAATATATGCTATTGTTTGGCACATAAGAGTTCACTATATTTATAAATATTCCTGAATGCCTTTCTATTAATTCATTTAAACATTCTTGGGTATCTATATTATTTTGTATATTTTCTATTAATTTATTATCTTCCATTATTTTCCTGTGCTACCAAACCCACCTTGACCTCTATCAAGTGATGGCTTGTTTTTTATTAGTTTGTAAAAGGATAATCTTTGTAGGTCTTGGTGATCTAGAAAAATCATTTGTGCAATTCTATCTCCCTTTTTATATATTCTGTGCGGGTTAACGCACCCAACTGAAACAATTTCTCCTGCGTCATTCTTCATGCCTCTTAAGTCTTCTGGCTGGAATAAGTAATTGAACCTAACTTTTATAGAGTTACTGTAACCTGAATCTATTACTCCTACTGAGTTTGCTAGAGACAAATTATACTTACTTAGGCTAGACCTAGGGAATATTAGTGCGTACTTTGAAAATGGCTTTACGTGATCTAGTTTAATCTTTGTATCGTACTCTATAAAGGAAATCGACTTATACCAAGCATCGTCCCATAGTTCACCTGAAACCACTGGATTGCTGGCGGATATAATATCGATTCCTGCGTCACCTTTATTGCTTGGTGCTTTTAGGTATTCTAAACCTTCTAATACATTAATCATTCTTTAGAGTTTTCTATAATTTTAGTTAACAGCTTTGACACCTTGTGGAGCCCTGCGTCAGACAAAGCTTGCGGAGCATATACGAATTCAAAATCATCTAGGTTGTTCTCTTGGTTCTTCTTAGAAGATAAGTTCATGACCATAACGGTTGGGGAGATCTTCATGTCCGTATCCTGTTCGAATACGTACTCTATAGCTTTCGTGGCAGCAGATGTATGATCCTTAGCTTTCACTACAGCTTCCCAGTTAGCGGAAGATGTTAAAAACAAACTTGAATTAATTTCCTGATCGGTATTTCTATAAATCATGCCACAATTATAACTCATTATATCCTGACAGTCAAGCTTATATTTATATATATGGTAACTCTTTGTAAAAATTGAACAATAATATATTATCGTTCTATTGAATATTATATATATTTAATATAGTATATAGGGTAATCCAAATTTGTCAAGAAAAAAATGAAGACAGCTATATTAACATCTTATTTTTCCAAAAAAAATCATCCGAATAGCCCTCATGACAAGCATGTAGTGGGGAGAAAAGCGAACGGGAAAATAGAAAACAACTCGTATGAATATTTAAAAGTATGGAAAACCTCAATCGAGTCCAATAATCTAACGGGTATTATTTTTCACGACGACCTATCAGACGAATTCGTTAAAAACAATAGTTCTGATAATATAAAATTTATTAAGGTCAAAGACTCTTCTTATTCAAACAATGATTATCGCTTTTTCTGTTTTAGGGATTTCCTAACTAACAATGAGTTTGATATAGTATTCCATGCAGATCTTTCAGATGTTAAAGTTGTATCTTCTCCAGAAAAATTATTAAGAGATTTTAATGATGTAGATTTTTTCGCATGCCAAGACTCTATAATGCTTAATCAGTTTCCTTATGTTGATGCACATCAACAGTTTCAGTGGGAAGACTACGTATATATATTACTCAATCAATCATCTCTACCTCTTATAAACATGGGTGTAGTTGGAGGAAATTACAATAATATGCTTGACTTTTATTCTAAATTCTGTAAAATTAGAGAAGATTGCAATGTGGACGCAAACATAAACATGTGGATCTGTCAATACTTATTAAGAATAATTTACAAAAACAAAAAAATATTAGTAGGAGATCCAGTGTGTAGTGAATATAAAAAATTTCAAGAAAATAGAAAGGATGTATATTTTATACATAAATAAACAATAAACCCCCCTTTTTACAATTTAGTACTCCAAGACAGGAATTGGGTAATGGAAAAATTAGCTAACCATTTTCACAAATATATACCTAACTCAAGAGTATCAACAGAGGCTGATATTAATTCAGATATAAACTTCTACTTTAACTGGCATGCAATGCGCCAAAAAACTAAATTCGACGTTTGCTGGTTCACACATATAGAAAATAGGGACTGGTGGGATTCGATTGTCAGCGCTTGCGATGTTGCAGTCCTCCATGGAAGTAAATACAAAGACTCAGTCCCAGAGGAGAAAAGAATAACGTTCTACCCTCCCCCATTCGAAAACTTCCTTCCACAAAAAAAAACCAAAGTCCTAGTAGTGGGAAGGTCCTATGGATCGGATAGAAAAAATTTCGAGGCAGCAAACTCAATAGGGAAGTTAGATAATATTGAACTAACGTTCACGGAAGGAAAGCTCTCAGAACAAGAATTAAAAGAAGCCTACCTAGGTACAGATTATGTTTTAGTTACCTCAAGAATAGAGGCGGGGCCGATGTGTGTAGTAGAAGCCCTAGCAATGAACAAGCCGATAATAGCTCCCGATGCTGGGTGGTGCTGGGATTACCCTGTTATTAGGTTCTCGAATGAAGAAGATTTAAATCTAATCTTCAAAAAACTATCTTTCCCCAACAATGCGTGGAAGACTGAGGTTGAAAATTTAACAAAAGAAATTAACATAATACATAATTCCAGACGCAGAATTAATTAGCTCAAGTAAGCCAAAATGAAGAAATTTACAATAACTGGTGGCGCAGGATTCATCGGAAGTAATTTAGTTGATCAATTAATCAACGAAGGGCACGAAGTTGTAGTCATCGATTCTTTAGTTACAGGAAAAAAAGAAAACATAAAGCCCCAAGCTAAATTTGTTCAAGCAGATATAAACGCCTGCAGACAAGGAACCCATCCACTCTCAGCGTATACAGAAAAAGTTGAGAAAGCAATAGAAGGAAGTGATGCTATTTTTCATTTAGCCTCGCTAGCTAGAGTGCAGCCATCTATAGCGAACCCGGTTGCTTTCAATGACACAAATGTTAATGGAACATTAAACATGCTAGTTATGGCTCATAAGCTGGGAATCAAACGCTTCGTCTATAGCGCATCTTCTTCTGCTTATGGAAATGCTAAAATATTTCCAACCCCAGAAAATCATCCAACGAATCCACTAAGCCCCTACGGTTTACAGAAGTTAATTGGAGAACAGTATTGTAAAGTTTTTTCTATTTGCTACGGATTAGAAACAGTTTGCCTTAGGTATTTTAATGTATTTGGAGAGCGTCAGCCTTTAGAAGGCGCGTACTGTTTAGTCATGGGAATCTTTACTAAGCAAAGACTTGAAGGCAAGCCAATGACAATTGTTGGAGACGGAGAACAAAAAAGAGATTTTACATACGTAGGCGATGTTGTAAAAGCAAATATTCTAGCAGCGCAATCAGACAAAGTCGGATACGGGGAAGTTATCAATATAGGAAACGGAGATAATCGCTCAGTAAATCAACTTGCAGATCTAATAGGCGGACCAAGATTAAATGTAGAGCCTAGGCTCGAACCAAAAATAACCCTAGCCGACAATAAAAAAGCTAGAGAGCTATTAGGCTGGAGCCCATCAGTTACTTTAGAAGATTGGATGCCGAAATATAAAAAAGAATTAAATTTATGAATATAGATAACACACCACTTAAGAATTTTATCTTAATAGACACAACCCAAAAACCTAGCTACGCATTTCTAGCAAAAGCCAAACTAACAGAGTGGGAGGCAAAAACAAAAAACTACGCATTCGCAATGAATGGCGCTAAAAAGAAATATATTTTAACAAAAGAATGGAAATGAAAAAAGTTATTATCACTGGGGTGACAGGTCAGGATGGAAGTCATATGGCCGACTACCTGCTATCCCAAACAAACCATATTATTGTCGCAGGGGTTAGGAGATTAAGCGTCTCCAACCATAAAAATATTGAACATCTCAAAGATAATCCTAGGTTCAGACTTATTGATTTAGATATTACAGACAACTCAAACGTAGATCGAGTAATACAAGAAGAACGCCCAGATTTCTTTCTTAATTTTGCAGCTAATTCTTTCGTCGGTAATAGCTGGAAAATGCCAGTGAATCATATGATGACAAACTGCATGGCCGTGTTATACCAACTAGACTCAATCAAAAATCATGTCCCCTCCTGCAGATATTACAACGCCGGCAGTTCAGAAGAATTTGGTGACGTAGTGCAGGTTCCTCAGTCAGAAACACACCCACTCAGACCAAGAAGCCCTTACGGAGTGTCAAAATGCTCAGCGAGGCACTTAGTTAAAGTATATTCAGATTCCTATGATTTATACGCAGTACAAGGCTGGCTATTCAATCATGAAGGAGTAAGAAGGGGTACGGATTTTGTAACTAGAAAAATCACACACAACATTGCGCGTATCAAAAAATCTATCGACCTGAACAAGCCATTCACTCCCCTAGAGCTTGGAAACATAGAGGCGAAAAGAGACTGGAGCGACGCAGAGGACTTCATGGACGGAGTGTGGAAAATGATGAACCAAGAACATCCCAAAAACTATGTGCTCGCTAGTGGAGAAATGCACACAATTAGAGAATTTCTTTACGAAACCTTAAATACGGCAGGAATTAAGTTCAAAACTACAGGAAAGGGAGAATCAGAAAAGCTTTATACTAAAGACAATAGACTCATTTTTCAAGTAAACCCAGAATTTTACAGACCAGCCGAGGTAAACGAATTGTGCGGAGATAGTTCGTCAATAGAGAGAGATTTAAAATGGAAGAGAAAAACAGATTTTAAAGGGCTGGTTAAAAAAATGTACAATTCGGATTTTGAAGACTTGGGATGAAGTATGAAAAGCTATCCTCAATAAATTACTTGATCAATAATACTTTTCCGGTAATAAGGACATTAGAATTAAAGGATAATGATTTTAAAATTGAAGTAGTAAAAATCAAGGACCTAGGCAAAGCCTTGGTTATAAACGGAGATTTGCAGCTCATAGACTCGCAAGCTCATAAATACCACGAACCAATGGTGCATACCCCTGCGAGCTACATCGATAATCCAAAAAATGCATTAATCTTAGGGGGAGGAGACGGAGGGCTTTGCCATGAGCTACTTAAATATGACACCATAAAAAATATAACAGTAGTAGAGATATCAAGGGATGTCGTTGAATTATGCCAGAAGCATTTTGCATCATTTTCTAACTCATTAAATAATGAAAAAGTAAAATTAATCTTCAGCAACGCGAAGTCATGGATAGAAGACAATACAGATAAATTTGACCTAATCTTCATAGACACTACAGAGCTAGGAGAATTACATATACCCAACTCCCCCAAAACCACACTGAAGGACAACCAAACATTAAGTGCTTGCAAGAAAGCTTTAAGCCCTCAAGGAATATTGACCCAAAATGATTTCTACTGCGGGCTAGAGAAGTTTACTGTTTTCTCTAATTTAATTAACACAAAAAAGGTTTTCAATTACTGTACGCCATTCGTATCCAATATACCATATTTTCCCTCCCAAGCGTATTCTTTCTTAATGATGTCTAATGCGATCGACTTTAGCAATCATATTATAAAGCGGAAAGATATAGACACTATATTCTACAATGAAGAAACACATATGGCTTCTTTAGCAATGTGCGAAGAATCTAAATCCTTTAAAAGATCCACCGATAAAACGCAAAAGATGATATGCTCAACGACCCTAATTGACCTAGAGGGCGTCAAAAGCTCATTGATAGATAACACCAAAGAGGTGCTAGACGTCATGAAAAATGCATGCAAAATTTCAGGATTAAATATAATAAAATCTGAATCACACAAATTCGACCCACAAGGAGTGACGGTGTCGATATTATTAAAAGAATCCCACTTTACTTGCCACAGTTGGCCGGAGCACAATAAAATTTACTTCGACTTAAATACATGCGGAGATGTAGAAAAAGCTAGGCTAGCGGTAGATCATTTAATTAAAACATTTGAGCCTAAAAATAAATCAATTCAAAATATTCCAAGATATTAATTGTTAATAAATTTTTAATTTTAAAGCTTGCTTTTATACCTTTTTAATGTTATGATTATATCAATAAATAATTGATTCAAAATAACCCTAAAAAAAACAAAATAGCTGTGTAATATTCTTACTATGGACATAAAGATAAAAAAAAGAAACGGAAGACTCGAAGACTTCAATGTAGAAAAAATAAATGCATGCGCCCAAAGAGCTTGCGACTCAATTCCTGACGTTTCTGCTAGCGAAATTGTACTTGACGCACAACTACAACTGTACGACAAAATTACTACATCCGAAATAGACCAAGCGCTCATACTTTCAGCAAGAGAAAAGATTGAGAAAGAGCCTGCGTACTCAAAAGTAGCAGCAAAATTAGTTTTAAATTCTTTATACAAAGAGGTGTTCAAAGAAGGTGTGGACTCAGACGCCTTTGAGCTGCAATACAGAAAAAGTTTCATTCAAAGCGTTAAAAAACTGGTTAGCGTCAATAGGTTAAATAAAAAATTATTATCTTTTGACCTTAAGCAACTCTCAGAATCATTAGTTATAAGCAGGGATTTAAAGTTTAAATATCTAGGAATAAAGACTCTGACAGATAGGTATTTTCTGCGCGAAGAAGATAAAATAATGGAAGCGCCTCAGTCATTTTGGATGAGAGTCGCCATGGGACTAGCTCTAAACGAAGAAGACCCAAACGAAAAAGCTATCGAGTTCTACAATCTTATGAGTCGCCTGAAGTATACTCCATCAACGCCTACATTATTTAATAGCGGAACAGTTCACTCTCAATTAAGCTCATGCTATTTAAATACTTTTGATGATTCTATAGATGGAATATTTGATGGAGCTTGGCAAGAAGCTAGAAAATCTAAATTCGCAGGAGGGTTAGGTCTAGACGTAACACCTTTTAGATCAACAGGAGCTTATATTCAAGGAACGAACGGCATTTCTAGCGGACTAATACCTTGGCTTAAAATCTACAACGACCTACTGGTCGCAGTAAACCAAGGCGGGAAAAGGCCCGGAGCAGGCTGCGCATATCTAGAGCCTTGGCACTTAGACTATGAAGATTTTTTAAACCTCAGGAGAAACACAGGAGACGATAGGCTAAGGTGCCATGACTTGAACACAGCATCTTGGGTGCCAGATGCATTCATGAAAAGAGTTAAAGCAGAAGAAGACTGGTACTTCTTTGATCCGAGCGAGTTTCCGGAATTGCACAATCTATATGGAGAGGCTTTTGACAAAAAATATAACGCCTTGTGCAAAAAAGCAGAAAAGAACGAAGTGCTAAATTTCAGAAAGATACCAGCAAAGGAGTTATGGAAAAAAATGCTGAAAGTCCTTTTCGAAACCTCTCATCCATGGAATACTTTTAAAGATGCATGCAATATTAGATACACAAACCAACATGAAGGAGTCGTTCATAGCTCTAATCTATGCACAGAAATAACACTGCATACAAAAGCATCAACATACTCTAAAGGAGAAAAAACAAAAATAGGAGAAACAGCAGTCTGCAACCTAGGTTCAGTCAACTTAACAAACCACATTAGAGAAATATACAATAAAGAATCAGAATCTTCTTCATTCTCTGTAGACTTCACAGAGTTAAAGTCTACTATTGCGACAGCAATAAGAATGCTTGATAACGTAATTGATATAAATTTTTACCCAACCAAAGAAGCAGAAAACTCTAACTTACAAAACAGACCAATAGGCCTTGGGCTCATGGGAATGCATGATGTTCTTCATATTTTAGATATCCCCTTCGATAGTGACGAAGCTAAAAAAATAAATGGAGAAATATTTGAAGTCTATAGTTACGCTGCTATCGATGCCTCTGCAGACCTAGCCAAAGAAAGAGGTAGCTACAAAACCTACGAAGGTTCACTATGGGATCAAGAAATCTTCCCAATTGATAGCTGGAAAAATCTAATGAAATACAAAGGGAAAGATGTCAGCTTTAGGCATAAATACGAACACAAAGATACTCGAGATAAGGTCAAAAAATTTGGCATGAGAAACTCTAATGTTATGGCGATAGCACCAACAGCGACAATTGGCTACATAAATGGAGTTGAGCAGAGCATAGAACCTAACTTTTCAGTCCTTTTTGTCTATGAAAATAAATCAGGAAACTTCTATATCACAAACGAGCACTTCGTTAAAGACATGAAAGACAGAGGGTTATGGAACCAAGAGGTTTCTAACTTGGTAAAGAGCGCAGATGGGGATTTATCAAGGTTGGGAGCAAGCATTCCTGAAGACATCAAAGAAAAATACAAAAGCGCCTTTGACAGAGACATGCTCAAGTTAGTAGAATGCAATGCCGAGAGACAAAAATGGATGGATCAATCAATCAGCTTCAATCTATATAATAGTGGAACGTCTCTTAAATACTTAAATGATATCTACATGAAATGCTGGGAGGAAGGCTTGAAGACCACTTACTACTTAAGAAATAGAGCGGCGAGCAAAGTAGAAAAGTCAAGCGAAGTCGAAGCGGAAAAAGATAACGAGCCTTCAGCATGTAGCATTGAAGCCATGCGCAATGGAGAGTCTTGTGAGAGTTGCCAATGAACACGGCAAACAAAGCCTCAGGAGTAGCGGTTTTTTATGGCAGCACAGTCTTGCTTGCTAAGCGGTCAAAAAATTGTTACATTACAGGCGAGCCAGCTCCCTTTGGCGGTTACTGGTCTATCTTTGCGGGAGCCTTAGAGGCCAACGAAAAGCCTAAAGAGTGTGCGGCGAGAGAAGCCCTAGAAGAAGCCAATATAAAACTAGACCCCAATAAATTTAAATACATTAATACCATAACTGACGGTAAAATAAAATTAAGAATGTATGCAGTAGAGTCAAATAAAATATTATACCCGAAACTAAACCCAGAGCATACAGCCTACGGATGGTTCGACGTAAACACTCTTAGTTCTTTTGCAGAAAAAATAGACCCAAAAATAACAAAAAGTGTAATTAAATATGCAAAGACAAGGAAGTAAATGAAAAGAAAAAAGCTTAAAAAAATTTCCATACTTACTTTAGCATTAGGATATTTGTTAGCTTTTGCATTTATATTGTTAATCTTCTCAAATATTAAACCAAAAATAACTAACCCAAAGTTAATTGAATTAGCTCAAGAAGAAAAAGTTAAAGTAATTGAAAAAGAATTGATTAATTCGTCAAATATCCCCAAAGTTACCATTGATACGCAGATTAAATACAAAGATCACCTTGATGGAATTATATTAAACGACCCTGAACCAATTATTACAGTTGTCAATAACGACCCATTATATATTAATAGAGATATAATCAGAAGAGATAAAGGTTTTGTCGTTGATGAGGCGCATCGCATTGGCTCATTAGAAGGCGCTGTAGGTCAAAATAGCTATACAGGACTAGGCAGAAGACATTCCCGAGGTCGAAAAAATTACTCCAGAGAAGATGTTTACGACAAAGATGTTGATCTTAGCTTGCTAGACAGAAGGCTTATAGAAAAAGACTTATTTAAAGATAAATCCGATTTAGTAGTTGATGACATTGAAAAAAAATTCGGCCTTGACAAAGATGGAGTAAACCTTGCAAATTTAACTGTCGCCAAAGACAACGACGACGCAGAGCTTGGGGATGTGAAAAATTTTGATATAGATTTTGACAACAATAAAAACGAAAAGTTTGGCATCAACAAAGGAGAGCTTTACGCTTACAACTTTCCAAGCCAAGGCGTAGGCGCCGGAATTAGCAATGGAGCAGTCGGCGCAGGCGCCTCAGCGTCTGCTGGCTTGAGTGCGGGCGTTGGCCAAAGCGTTTACAACGGAGAAGTTGTATCTACCCTAGGAGGGGTTGGAGATGGAGCTAAAAGTGTTGACGGAGAGATGATTAAGTTTGTTGGCGCAGGAGGCTTGGTCGGGGGTGCAGGAGCTGGAGGGGCAGCAGGTCTTTCACAAGGTTACATTAATAAAAAGCTAGGCATAGGCATAGGTAAAGGTGCAGGATATGGCCAAGGGAAGGCTTATAATTACGACCACCTACCAAAAGATGGAGCTCTCCATATCATGATGCATGTTGATGGTAGCGGAAGCATACTTAACACAAGAAAACAGCTAGACATCATGAAAGATACCATACTAAAGGCCGCCCTGCTGCCCTATTATAATAACGACGAGTCTCTATATAATAAACGAGTAACTATCGTATCTAGTTCAGGAGAAAGAACTTTAAGATTTTTTACAGAAGCCGCCAGCAAAGATAATGTTCTAGCTATTGCGTTTCAAGACGAAGCCCAACCAGCATATCATTTACCCAACTTTAATAAAAAGCCAGAGGATCATTATTTAGACGACATAAAAAAACTTAAATCTTCATTAGGTAATCATAACGGATTATATAGAGGGGTAATGTTTCAAGTTGACAGAGGAAAAACATTCGCAAAGTCATTTAAAGAGTTTGTAGGGAATGCCTTCAAAGGCGAGGGTTACTTAAAATCTAACAACCTAAAGCAATACCATAGGGACAGTAATTTAAATGATATAAAGAATAAAAATGGAATAATTTTTAGCGACGAATACCATACTAAAGACTCTGGCGACCCGCAATATTATTTAGATTTAATTATTAACGCCTCTAAAAAAATAGGCTTAGATCTAGAGGTTTCAAAAGGAGGCTTAACAGATGGCAGGTACGTTAAAGATTAATATATTATTTATACTCTCCTTATTGTTTTTATATTTAAATTGTTTTGGATCAAGACTTTATTTTAATAACGGCAAATCTCTAGAAGGGAGCATACTCGAAGCTAACGAAACACATGTGACGATAGCCAGAAGAGAAGACTTGCAGCAATTTAGGTTTCCTATAGCCCTGTTGACCATTGACTCAAAAAAACAAATAGAGTTATATCATTCAGAAAACAGGTACAGCTCGATACCCGTTTCTCAAGTCCCGCTAAACGAAAGATCCCTCTCCAGCTTCGCCAACTACATTGACCAACTTATAGATAATAATTTAAGATCAAAAAGGCTTCAAAAAACCAAAGAATTAGACGAATATGGCTACGCAAGAAGGTTGTATCTAACCACCGTAGGAAGAATACCAACCCAAAAAGAGTTGCTAGAGTTCATTGATGATAGAGATAGCAATAAAAAAGACAAACTCATACAAAAACTTTTGCATTCAAGTGGATATATAAGCCATCAGTCTAAGTGGTGGAGCGACATGCTAAGGATAAAAGACAGAGTGAATGGAACCAATATAAATGTAGGATCTGTTTACAGAAAATGGCTAAGAGACGCCTTATCCAAAAAGAAGACTTACGATCAAATAGTTAGGGAGCTAATCTCCAGCGAAGGCAAGTTGCTGGACGGAGGAGAAGCTATTAGCTATTACTTAAGAGACAGGGGTATGCAAGAAGACAACTTATCTCATACAGTCAGGATTTTTTTAGGCACAAAGCTAGAATGCGCAATGTGCCACGACCATCCTTTCGACAAGTGGACGCAAAAGCAGTTCTATGAGATGACTGCATTCACATCAGGCATAGGCAACGTTAGGATTAAGTCTCAAGGTAAATCTATAGGTCAGTTGAGTAGAGCCATAAGCACAGATGGGGACGAAAACGCCGGCCTCTTTAATAACTGGAGAAATCAAGTCAGAGACTCTATACAGTTTGGCATAGAAAACAATGGCACGGGGGAAATAAAGCTGCCCGTAGATTTTGCCGAGAGCAACGGCAACCCCGGAGATACTGTTTCGGCTAAAGCAATATTCACACCAAAACCTACAGGGGAAATTAAAAATAATAGCAGGATTGTGCTAGCAGAGTGGGTGACCAGCAAAGACAACCCTAGGTTCACGACCATGATTGCCAACAGGATCTGGAAGCATATATTTGGCGCAGGGCTAATAGAACCAATTGACTCCATGATGGACGACACTGTAGCGAGCAACCAAGAGCTAATGAAATACCTTGAAAGATTAATGGTTACAGTTAATTACGACCTAAGAGAGTATCAAAGAGTTCTGCTGAACACGAAGTTATTTAATAGACAAAGCAAGAAAAACGATTTTAAAACCCTTGAAGAATATGACTTCGAAGGGCCCATACTAAGAAGAATGACAGGGGAGCAGCTTTGGGACTCCCTAGTAACGCTAGTGTATGAAAACATTGACACAAAAGACAGGGTTTATTTACATAACCAACAAAACTACTACCCAATATACAACCGATATAAAGATATGTCAGGGGACGAAATATACGCCGACTTTAAACAACTTGCGCAAGAAAACAAGGGCAATAGAAATCTTTTAGGAATTATAAGCCCGGATTATAACCCCAACAATAAGAAATTTAAAGATAAAAATTTAGTTCGCAGCAGTTACTTACAGCACCCAGCCCCCGGAGGGCACTTAATCAGGCAATTCGGAGGGAGTGATAAAGAACAAATAGACAACAGCAACTTCGAGCCCAACACACCACAAGTACTAAATTTACTTAACGGATTTGTAGAAACAAATATATTAAACAAAAAAGATGCCGACTTCCTAAACAAACTAAATGGTGAAAAAATTAAAACAAAAAAAGTCGAAAACATATTTCTTTCCATCCTAAACAGAAAACCAAAATCGAACGAAATCAATTTATTAAAAAACTTTATAGACAAGAAAGATGGGCTCAAGCATGTGGCATGGATATTATTAAACAGTCATGAGTTTATTTTTATTAAATAATGTGTAAAATATATAAGAACATGAATGAATTAAGCAGAAGAAGTTTTGCCAAACAAATAGCAAAAAGCTATTTAGGAGTTAGCGCGTTACTCTACAGTAGCGACCTTGCAGCAAGAACCACAAGAGTAGCAACAGCAAGGCATGTAATATTTTTAAATATGACGGGTGGCATGACTCACCTAGATACATTTGACCCAAAGCCAGAAAATAAAGAAGTAATGGGTGAAACTTCTGCAATTAATACTTCTGCTGACGGCATACAATTAGGCCACTGGCTTCCTAAAACAGCAAAAAAAATGCATTTAGCCTCCTTGGTTAGGTCAGTCAATAGTAATCAAGGTGCGCACGATCAGGCGAACTATCTACTTCATACTAGTTACCAAAAAAGGGGGACTATAGTTCACCCAAGCATGGGTAGCTGGATCAGCAAAATGTCAGGAAAACTAAACGAAACTCTTCCTGATAACGTAAAAATAAATGGTGGTAGCGGAATTATTGGCGCGGGGTATTTTGAGAGTAAGCACGGCCCACTACCTCTAGGGAATCCAAACGCAGGAATACAAAACGTTAAAAAGTCCGCATATGTAGGAGACGACATGTATAACGAAAGACTATCTGCCTCTAAAGCCCTAAACAAAGACTTCTCTAAGACATTTCCACAGAAACAAGTAAGAGCTTATTCAGACCTATACGACAATGCCATGAGTCTAATGAAAAGTAAAGATTTAGAAGCCTTTGACTTAACAAAAGAACCTCAAGACCTGAGAGATAAATATGGCTCAGATAACTTTGGACAAGGATGCCTTCTAGCTAGGAGGCTCGTAGAGAATAAGGTTAGGTTTGTCGAAGTTTCTTACGGAGGCTGGGACATGCATAACGATGTTTTCGGAAACATGGAGACAAAAGGAGCTGTCTTAGATAGCGGGCTTAGTTCTCTGCTAGAAGATTTAGAGGTTAGAGGTTTGCTGTCGGATACTCTGGTCGTTGTTGCTAGTGAATTTGGAAGGAGTCCAGAGATTAAGGCCGGTAGAGTAGGGAGAGATCACCACCCTTCAGCATTCAGTACATTTTTTGCAGGAGGAGGAATAAAACAAGGTTACGTCTATGGAAAATCTGACGAAAGAGCTCACTATGTAGAAGAGAACGGGGTAGATGTTCCTTCGATCAATGCCACAATAGCTTACGCAATGGGTTTAAGCGTAGAAAAAACAACCTACTCTCCAAGCGGAAGACCTTTCAAAGTCTCCAACGGAGAACCTCCAATTTTAGAAATATTATCATGATAAAACTAGACTTCTCAAAACAAATTAAAGCAGCTCTTGAGTCTGAAGAAGGCTTCGAGGAAATGATGTCTGAAGAGGCTTGGGCGGCAGAAAAAAATAAAGGCAAAAAATTAAATAAGCCCTTTAGGACTCCCGGTGGTCCTAAAAAATTCTCAGTATATGTCAAAAATAAAAGCGGAAATGTTGTAAAAGTGAACTTCGGTGACCCAAACATGGAAATTAAAAGAGACGACCCAGCAAGAAGAAAAAGCTTCAGAGCTAGGCACAACTGTGCGGAGAAAAAAGATAAAACGAAAGCGGGCTACTGGTCGTGCAAAATGTGGACAGGCAAAAGCGTCAAAAGCGTCACTAAAGCTGAAGATATGCTAGAGGAAGAGATGGTAGACTTCCTAGATGAATCCACCTCAGAACTCACAGAGAAACAGAAGAAGCTTCCTCCCGCAATTCAAAAATCTATTTTAAAGAAAAAAGGAAAAACAGCTAAAGACTCAAAAGATAACGGTAAATCCAAAAAAGAAAAAGAAGAATCAGAAGCAAAAAAAGGTTTATGGGAGAACATTCGCGACAAAAAAAAGCGCGAGGGCAAGAACTATAAGCCAGCCAAACCCGGAGACAAAGACTACCCAGACCCCAAAGCTCTTAAGAAAGCACAGGAGTCTTCTAAAAAGAAAAAAGAAGAAAAGAAAAAGTAGTTATATGGCAACACATCAGGGGCGTTATATATAAGCGCACTACTGGCTTAGTTTTTTCTTGACTTAAAAACTGTTTCATAGTATAATTAGTACTATGAAGTTAATTAATATTGCATGGTTTCTCCTCACTCCAGTAGTCGCTTTCAGTTCTTATGTAAAAGTAGCTCCAGAGTCTCTTCATAATACGCCAATACAGGTAACGGATTATATCAGTTATGTAGTAAACGACCCCGATCACGAATTTTATTACTTAAATGAAGACCCCAAAATAAGCAGAGAATTTGAGTACGAGCTGTTTTTTGGCTCAGACGAAGTAAGGGTGCAGAGCTTAGGAGAACTCACAAGGTTTTTCTCCTTCTATTACAAAACTAATGGTAATACTAAAGCCGACCTATTTATACATATAGAGCCGCAAAAAATCGTAAATGTCTATGAATTAGAATTCGAGACAAGCCAAACAGGCACAGGCACGTATAGACAGCTAGATCAAGACACAGGGAAAGAACTAATGTCTGGCTCGATTAAGTTTAATCTTGGCTCGAGAGTCGACAAAAATTCACCAAACAACTGGTACCTACATGGACACTACTACTTCCAGCCATCTTCAAACAAATATGTACACAGGGATAGCTGGCGCTACGGAACTAACTTCATTAAAGAAGGTGAATTAGTTATACAGTCAGACAAAACACTACCTAAAGAGCAATTAAATTGGTACAAATACAGCAATGCCTACTTCTGGAATCCAGCAAGTGATGTATATGTAACTCTTGAAGATTATGAAAAAGGAGAACTGAACAATGTTTTTAAATTAACAAATTCAGAAAAAGCTGAATTAGTAAAAAACGATTATGGTTGGTATAAATTTTCAGAAGGCTACTTCCAGCCTGCGACAAGCACTTGGGTTGACCCAAACAACGTAGACGACTCACCCCACGGAGAATCAATCAAAACTTATTTCAGCACAGAACCCCGATCAGAATACTATGGGTATGAATCAGGAACTAACAACAATGGATATAAAATGCCTAAAATTGAATACAAAGAAGAGGGTTCCAACCAAAAAGATGAGGCAAAAACTGGCTTTTTCCTATCATCAGGATGGTTATATAGCCCAGAGCATGGCTGGATTTATACTACCCCCGAAATCCACCCCTATTTCTTCCTAGCAAAAACTAGCTCTTGGTATTGCTATAAAGTAAACAGCGTTCCTAATTTAGTCTTTGATTACTTAAGGCAAAACTGGATCCAAGATTTTTAAGTGTATCATTATTATGTGGGCTAGCCCACAGGGGAGGATTAATGATGAAAGAATATCTTATAATAGCTTTTCTATTAGCAAAATTTCTAATAGCATGCTTTTCTTTTATTACCTGCATGGCAGGTATTATGTTATTAATAACCGAGATAGATAAAGCCTTTAGATAAAAAGTGTAATACTTACCAAGATGAGTATTGCAAGATTTAGTGATTTTAGTGAGCAAGACCCGATAGATTCAGGAAACTATCTAGTGGGCCATGAGCATACTGGATTCAGGGGGGAGAAAAAATTTGCCATAGGAGAAATATTCTCTCTTTACGCCTCTACGGATATGGAGATTAGTGGTAAAAGAACTTTTCACGACTTAAATATAAATAACATATCCGGCATTGATGAAAAAGTAAATCAACTATTTAAGTATACTCCTATAAATTTTAGTGGGGAAATGGGAGGAATAAGCACCCCTAGGGCGTGGATAAACGAAATACACTACGACAACAAATGCGAAGACGTGCATGAATTTGTTGAAATATGCGGCAACACAGGGCTGCAACCGAAGCGCTTCTCCGTAGTTCATTATAATTCAAGCGGGTATATGGTTAAGAAAAATGAATACTGCAAGGGAGCGGGCTGTGGAGACGAAACTCCAATGATATTCTCCTTAACGGGGGATTCATTTTCCAACATTCATAAAGATTTTGGTTTCGAGATATTACCTATGAACGGAATCTCCAACAAAGAAGACTTTGGGTTTGCCTTAGTCTATGATTATGGGGGGCCTGCAGAGCAGACGGTACAGCTTATTAGCTATGAGGGTTCAGGCAACCAAGGTTCGTTCGTAGGAAAAGAAGGCCCTGCTTCAGGAATGAGGTCTCATGAAATCTGGGTGGAGCAAGATCCAGATGAAATGGGGATTACATGCCAAAACTTAAGGACCTTGCAGTTATTTGGGACAGGGAATAGATACTCAGACTTTGAATGGCGTTTTCCTACACCAACACAACTCGAGACAAGCGGGTATCTTAATCACGATCAAGATTTCCTAGATGTGCATAATGAGTCAGGCAGAAAAAAACTAGAATCAAGGTTAGGAATAAACACCTCAGACCCATTAGACACACTTCACGTAAAAGGAGGAGCCACAGTAGAAGGAAACTTATTGGTATTTGGCCCAGACAGTGGCCACTATGGAGAGCATAGAAAAACCATAGTAAGAATAGAAAATCTGCCCGGAACAGGCGATATAAATGAAATACCCCCAAACTCTATATACAGAAGCGGCGACTTCTTAATGATAAAACCGACAACAAACTATACATAATGGGCCCCATACTTAACACAATACTTGGTGCAGCTATAAAACTAGGATGCAATTTAATTAATGCTTGGCTAGAGCACCGCCAACAAAACCAACTATTAATGGCAGCAAGGGACAAGTCTATAATTGATGCGGTTTTAAGAAACCAACAAGAACAAGCCAATGACCCTTTTGTGAAAATCACAAGACGAATACTGTTCATGTCGATTACTTTTACAATGTGTTTTTTGATGGTTTATTACGCAATTAACCCCCACATTTCTTATGACGTTTTGGTTCCCAAAGGGGAAGGGGCTAGGTGGGGTATATTTAGTTGGGTTTTTGGGGCAAATGACTGGGAAATGGTATCAATGACAGGAGGGTTGCTGCTATCTTCTTTCATGGACTTATGCTTTATGGTGGTTGGCTTTTATGCAGTTCCGTCAAAAAGGAGATAAGATGAAATATTTACTAATAACAGCAATAATACTACTAGGCGCATGCGTTAGCTCCTCGCATAAAAAACAAAACATAGACAGCAGAAACATACAGCCCGTACATTTTAATACAATAGATATAAATCAGGACGGAAAAATAACAAAACAGGAAACAGAGCAGTATAATAATTTAAAAAAATCTGATACAAATTTACTTACACCAATATATATATCCACAGGGATTTTGCTAGCTTCAGTAATTGCCTGCACAATTTTAATTAAAAAAAGAAATGGCAACAGTAATACATAAAAGACCGTTCACCTTTTCGATCAAAGAAGGGGCCTCTCTATCAATACACAAGGATAGCGATCTTTTAAGCGATCAAGAAAACTATAGTTTCAATTATTACTACGGAAACTATAGAGATAATCACCACGGAACAGACGATACTCCGGCCGTACATTTTGACTCAAATAGCAATAATCTTCACTCTAGCGCATCAGCCGTTTTTTCCGGACAAAACTCCCTATCAAAAAACATAGGAGGGCTTTCAGGCAAAAGAAAGGTTAGTTTCTCTACTTGGTATAAATCATTTAACACAGAAGAGGAGCTGCTAGCAACAGATACTGAAAATGACAGCGGAATCTTTCAACTATATTCAAACAACACGGATGATCGTCCTCAAATTTCTATATATGACGGCAATCAATTCTTTTCTTTAAGCGGGAGCAAAACAATAAATGATGGAGAGTGGCATCATCTAGCAGCAACAATTAATACCGAATCCAAAAGCTCCCAACTGAAGCTGTATATTGATGGAGAAATAGACAGCAGCGGCACTGCAGAAAACTTACTAGACTACACACAAATATCCGGCAACGGCCACTTTAATGCCACACGAAGATCGCAAGTTTTAAGGCTTACAACAAACACAGGAGATGCGTTATCTAGTAGGTTCTTATCTAAAATCAGCATACCGGGAGGAAGCCATACGAGCAATCTATATTTTGCTAATCCGATTACGAACGGCATTGATAAATGGAGATTGCGCTACGAAAGAGGGTCCGGAGGCAATCATTCAGAAACAAAATTCCGCTTAATACTACAGCATAAAATTTCAAAGACTATCCAGACCTCCGAAATACAGAAGTTTGCCGGAGGCTCTCCAGACCCTCAATATCGAGCTAGTACTGGAAACGGGTACGGACATATACCCTACCCAAATGCGATACCAGAATCAGGAATAACCTATAAAAACACCTCTCTAGGACACCAAGTTTTTCCCGGGACACTAAGCGGCCCCAGACACAACCGAAGCCAATATCCGTTACAGACAGCGCACAATAGAACACCAGAATCAGGATTTAAAGAAGAGCCAGCGCACGTTGGCGGCTTGAACTCAAATAATGGATTCTGGTCACCTCCTAGACTGTACGGCAATGATTGGGAAAATCCACAGTATACAGATTATAATATTATAGGGATACAATTAAATGAGACAAACAGAGCAAAGACAGCTTATCTTTACGAGCTCGGATTTTACTTAAACGGAAAAGAACTAAATATATGGTCGCTCGAACCTTTTGCGACGCAAGAGTTGATCCCCAACAAAGGCTACAGTGATTTTACCCTAGGATCTACAGCTGGCGAAAACCAATCTAAGTACCTAAGCGGACAATTAGACCATTTCGGCTTCTTTAATAAGGATTTAAATGCTGCGGAAGTTAAACATCTCTATCTTAGTGGTATCTATGATTCAGATTATGCGAACGATCTAAAAACTTCAGGCTGGTATGAGTTCTCTAATCCAAGTAATATCGGTTTTGATTCGCACAGTATTAAATCCACTGAAAATGTAGTTAGGCTTTATCACTTTAATAACGATTTAGAAAATGACTCAGCATACAGCGCCACTCTAACAAAAGCCGGCGACCCCATTTTTGAGTCCGGAGATAATAGCAAATTTGGCACCAGCAGTATCTATCTATCTGGGCAAAATCAAAGATTATTCGACATGGGGGGGCACGAACTAACCCTGAACGAAGATTTTACTATTGAATTTTTTATAAAATTTAAATCAAAGCCAGAAAATTTAGAATCGCATAATATAATACAAACAAAGAATTATGCAGGAGTAAGCGTCAATTACAATTTTAGCGTAACACAAGATAAATTTATTTTAGACATAAAAGAAGGAAACAATGATTTTAAAACATTTGAATCAGTATCTACGTCCATAAATAACGATATATGGTACCACATCGTTATAGGCAGAAATGGTAACGATATAATCATGCTAAAGAATGGGGCAGTTATATGCAAAGAAAGCATGCCATTCTACCTACCTCTAGATGATGCAGAACACGGCTTATCAATTGGGGGAGGGATTGATGCAAATATCGAAGACTTTAGAATAATTAAAGATAGATTTATATATGATATATCAAACTTAATCATTCCTCCCACAAAGCAGCTTTCTAATTCAATTCAAAAACGCAACACCTTACTCTCAAATTTAGCTACCCCAACCACAGACTCCATCAAGGAAAGAAGGACGGACGCTTTATTCATAAATCGAACCCAGTACCTAGACGCAACAAATGGTCATGACGCCTTTTGTTTTGAGGACGAAAATTTTTCATTCTGCACGTGGGTAAAGCCAACCACAATTGAGGACGCAACTGTTTTAGGGGTTTGGAATGAAAGCGGCATAAAAAGCTACTGTCTAATGACTTTTGGGGCAGACAAGACCTTTAGACTATTGGTCTCTGCAGACGGGACATCATATAATAACGTCACATCATTGTCTTCAGCCTCAGAGATTTTATTTGAAGATAAGTGGTATTTTATTTGTGGAATACACGACTCAAGCTCAGATGAAATTAAACTATATGTATACGACGAAAAAGACTTAATTAGCCTTACCTCAAAAAGCTGGGACCAAGGTGTTAAAAAAGATCAATATAATCATAATTTTCAATTAAATGGAGCAAAAAACGGTATGTCTTGCGCAACAGACTTGCACATAAACCAATTATCTTTCTTTAATAAACCCTTAGAAGTTCTAGAAGTGTCCGAAATTTGGAGTGAAGGCAGGGGCAAGGAATACAAAAACCTACAAAACCCATCGTGGAAACCGAACATAATATCTTGGTTTGATTTTGCACAAGGATCCACGCATGATAGTAAAAACTCAAACCACCTAACTTCATCAAGCTCCCTAACTCTATCGAGCGGAAGAAGGTCCACAAGCTTTGAAAATGCGCAAGATGGAGCAAAAGTTTTATTCATTTCCTCTTCAGTAGGGCAGGAATCACTGTTCTCCCCGGAGGGGAGAGAGGCAGAATACAAAGTTTCATCAATTAATAGCTACCCTGCCTTGTCATTAACTGAAAAAAACAACTCAGGAGATTTCCTAAACTCAACATATAGTTTGCCCGAACACTTCACAGTCTTTGCGGCGTTATCTGGAAAAAATGAAAACGAATATGCTCCAATTATAAACAACATGACCTCAGAAAACCAAGGTTTCTGCATATACAATAGTGGAGACTCTTTTAAAATTCAAGTCAACGATCAGTCTACAGAAATATCGTGCCCAGCAAATTACCATACCATAGCAGCAACCTATTTTAATGGAACGGGCAAGTTGTTTGTTAATGGAAAAGATTTTGTTTTCGTGGAAAGCCAGCTTGAAGTAAACCCCAAACCTCTTTCGGTTGGAAACCTAGCATATCTCCCAAATGATGAAACAAATAATTATTTCAATGGATTAATTTCAGAAGTTATTATATTTGAACACAGCGAGCCCCTTAATGAGGGAACAAAAAACTATCTTGCGCAAAAATACAGGCTCAATAAATTAAAAATTTCTTGACAAGGTATCTTTTTTATGCTATTATTGTGAACTTAATTATTCAAAACAACGATATATAAATATGGAAACTAAAACAGGAGAACTTTTAACAAAGAATGTAGCAGGAGTAAATAGAATTTTACCTCACAAGCACAAATACGCGTGGGATTTATTCCTAAAAAGCTGTGCAAACAACTGGATGCCAACAGAAATCAGCATGCAGAATGATATAAAACAATGGAAAAATAATGAAATTACAGAAGACGAAAAGCTACTTGTTAAACGCTGTCTTGGGTTTTTTGCTGGAAGCGAGTCTTTGGTTGGTAATAACCTTCTTCTTAGTGCCTTTAGGTTTGTTACAGACGCTGAGTGTCGCCAGTATATCTTGCGTCAAGCGTTTGAAGAAAGCCTTCACAACCTTACGGTAGTCTATATATGCGACAGCCTTGACCTAGACATCGAAGAAGTTTTTGCTGCATATGAAAACATCCCCAGTATAAAAGCCAAAGACGACTTTTTGATGAGCATCACTAACGATATTAGCGCCCCAGATTTTAACGCTCATAGCAAAGAAGGAAAACAAGAAATACTAAGAAACTTTTTAACGTACTGGATTGTTTGTGAGGGAACTTTTTTCTTTAGCGGATTTGCGATGTTGCTTGCGCTCGGCAGGCAAAACAAACTGCAAGGAATTTCAGACCAAATTAAATACACACTAAGAGACGAAAGCTCTCATATAGCATTTGGAACATACTTAATAAACACCCTCATTGAGCAGAACCCATCTATCTGGACCAAAGCCATTCAAGATGAATTCGTGGAGCATATCAAAAAAGCAGTCGAGCTTGAGATAGCATATGCCCACGATGTTCTACCAACAGGAATATTAGGATTAAATGCAGAAATGTTCGTAGACTATATGCATTATATTGGAAATCGAAGGCTCGAAGCGATTGGCCTAGACTACCGTTTTCCGAACGACAAAAACCCTTTTCCTTGGCTAGGAGAGGTGGTAGATGTTCAAGCAATGGGAAACTTTTTTGAGCGAAGGGTAAGAGAATATCAACAAAGCGGTTCCCTAGAAGACGATTTTTAAAAAAAAATAGAAAAACGCCCATTAATGTGTAATATATGTTATGGGTCAAGCACATTCAAGATTAGGGGTTCACGTAACTGCAACAAAGAATGCAGGAAACACCTTGGGTGCAAACAATCAAAATAAGTCTGCAAGTATATACCTCGCAGATTGCGGACCTAAATCAGGAATAACCCCTTCTTCGCAAAACAAAGCTATAATTATCACAGACATAATTAACGGAGCATCAAGCTCTCCGCTAGAGCTAGCATATAAAAATGATGCAGATGCGGCTTCTGCAGGAAGAGAAACAGTGCTAATTATGGAGTCGGCAACTTCGCACAATTTCTTTATGCCATTAAGAATACCTGTAGGAAAATTTGTAAATTTACACGCAGGAGCAAAAGTAACAATACATTATTACGAAGAATAATCTTCTTGACTTTTATCAATAAATGTGCTATAGTTATAGCACTTAATGAATAAAAAGTTTAACAAAAAAGAAGTCTTAGGAAATTTGCTCAACATACCAAAGTTACAAAAGCGTAACTTTTGGGCTAGGGAGATGAAAATATTAAATGACTTAATGAAAATTTTCCCCGAAGAAGATTTTTGGTCCAGAATGTCATTCTCTAGAAAAATTGACTCAATGCTAATATTAAACACCGAAGAAGGTAAAAAAAAGTTGCAGTCAAGATATAATCAATATAAGTATATACCTAAGCAAACTAAAAACATTCCCCTTGGAGAAAAAGTTGGCAAAGATTACAAGCCAAAAGACAAACCTAAAACAATTAAAAATTTCTTAAAATAATGTCAGAGTCACAAAAAGTATTAAAATCATTCCTAACAAATAACAAAGAATTTCACTACAATTTTGAAGAAGAAATTGACTACAAGGTGTCAAGCGGTAGCCTAAGAATGGACTTTGAGCTGGGAGGAGGGTTTGGGCCCGGACTACACAGGTTCGTAGGAATGAACGAAGGAGGAAAGACATCAGAGTCTCTAGAGGTCATGAAGAATTTTCTAAACTCACAAGAAAACGCAAAAGGGTTCTTTATAAAAGCCGAAGGCAGGCTTAGTCCTCAATTAAGAAAAAGGTCAGGGATTAAGTTTGTCTTCACGGAAGATGAATGGGTGGATGGAACATGTTTCGTTTTCGAGAGCAATGTCTATGAGACTGTATTAGAGGCAATGAAGACCCTCATACTGAGCAACGAAGAAAAAACAAAGTATTGCTTCGTTTTAGATTCTTTAGACGGGCTCATCACCAAAGACGATATGAACAAAACGTTCGAAGATGCTCATAAAGTTGCCGGAGGCGCTCTCTTGGGGGCAAAATTTATGCAAAAAATGAGCATATCCTTAGCCAAGCGAGGGCACATGGCTATATTTGTGTCTCAGGTTCGGGCGGATATCAAGATAGACCCCTATAGCAAGGCTCCAGTTAGACAGACCACTGCAACGGGAGGCAATGCACTCCTTCATTTCGCGAACTTTATATTAGAATTTGAAGCTAGGTTTAAAAAAGATATTATATTAAACAATCCTACCTCACCAATTTGCCCAGACAAAAACCCAATGCTGGGACACAATGTGAAGATCGCTGTAAAAAAGTCACCTAATGAAAAAACCAACTACACCCTATCTTATCCCATAAAATACGGAAGAGAGAACGGCAACTCTATTTGGGTAGAGAGAGAGATAATGGACATGCTGTACATATGGGGTTATATAAATAAAAAAGGAGCGTGGATTACCTCTGACGAGGAGTTTCTTGAAATGTTAAAAAAAGACAACATAGAATTTCCAGAAAAAATACAAGGAGAGCCCAAGCTTAATTCGTTCCTAGAAGAGAACCCAAATGTAGGAGAATATTTAATTAAACATTTCAAAAGTTTAATATATAATGAAGTTTAAAACGCTTACTGGATCGATCAAAAGAGTAAGATCTCCTAAAAAGTTTTTAATTAGCTGGGAAGACAAAAGCAGAAGTAAATTTCAAAAACGCGTAAAAGATTTCTTAGTAGACTACTGGAAAAATGATGTAGTATTCGAAGAGTTCCCTGTTCCGGGAACGAGACTATCGATTGATTTCTATAATGCAAATAAAAATATTGCAATAGAAGTCCAAGGGGATCAACACATTAAATTCGTTCCACATTTTCACGGGCATAAAGGAAATTACCTACATCAGCTAAGAAAAGACAGGCAGAAAGAAGATTTTTGCGAGCTAAATGATATTGTCTTGGTAGAAATATTTCAAAAAGAAGAAATAAATAAAGAATTATTCTCTAAGTACAATATAATATTATAGTGTAACAAAAGCTATGAGAAAATTAGACTTAGATAATCTGCCAGAATTTAAAATGCCGGAAGAAATTTTCGAGCAACTATACAACCTTACGGGCGGCACAGAAGAAAGCAGCAAAGGCTTTTTAATAGCATATACTAATCAACATGGCGAACCAGTCATTCACGCAAAAGCCTCAAATCAAATCGTGCAAATGGGACTAATTAAAGCTGTGGAGACTTTCTTGATTCAAGTAGAAAGCCAAGAAGACATCCCGCCGCAAGAAGATTAAGCTTGCATATATGCAAATTATATGCTATTATTACTAGCATATGATTTATTCCAATGAACTAGAGCAACACGTTCTCGCAGGCTTAATAAAATACCCAGACCTGTTCGCAGACATCGATACCTTTATCGACGAGAACGACTTTTATGAAGAAGATTCTATAGTCAATAAGACTATATTTAGAATTATCAGACAACTTGTATACGCCACGGAAGCAATTGATCCTGTGATTATCTCAGAAAGAGTTAACTCTTTAGGGATTAGCTTCGAGGACAATATTAAAATAGGCGACTACATTCAAGCCCTCTCGATGAGAAGAGTGGCAAAGAATCAGGTACTCTCTTCTTGTAAAGAATTAAAAAAATTAACAGTCAAGAGAGAGATTTGCGCATCAGCAAGAGATGTGGAAAAAAGAGTAAAAAAGATGCCTTCAACCGCAACCTATACAGAGATTGTCAACCTTGCAGATTCAGTTTTTAATGAAAAAATTAATGTATTTGAATCAGGTCAAGATAAGCCTACCAACATCTACGAAGAAATGGAGGAGATGATTGAGGAGTTAGGGAATAACCCAATCACTGACTTTGGCCCCGTTGGTCCGCATAAAAAGCTACATGATATGTACGGCTCGCTATTAAGGCCCGGAAACATAACCGTAGTAACGGCTAGATCAGGAGTAGGAAAGACTCAGTTCTGCATGGATTTTTGCACGAAAGTCTCTGAGCAATATGACATTCCAGTCCTCCACTTTGATAACGGTGAGATGAGTAAGGAAGAATTGATCATGAGACAGTGTGCTGCCTTAAGCGGAGTACCCCTTCATTTATGTGAAACAGGAAAATGGAGAACAGCAGGCAAGGAAGTCTGCGATAAAATAAGATCAGTCTGGCCCAAAATTAAAAAATTAAAATTTTACTACCAAAATGTAGGGGGGCTCTCAACAGATCAAATGGTGGCATTAGTAAAAAGATTTTACTACGGAAAAGTGGGGAGAGGCAACCAAATGATCTTAAGCTTTGATTACATTAAAACTTCATATGGGGATGGAAATTCTCAAATGAAAGAGTGGGAACAGATAGGGGTAATGGTCAATAGTTTCAAGAAATGCATACAAAGAGAAATACTGGTTGACGGAGACCCCATTATACCCATGATTACAAGCGTTCAAACCAACAGGATAGGCATTAGTCAAAATAGAAATTCAGACAGCATAGTGGAGGACGAGAGCGTAGTTTCTCTTTCGGACAGGATCACACAGTTTTGCTCGCATATGTTCTTCTTGAGGCCAAAAACTGTAGATGAGCTTGAGAATGATATGGGTTTTGGATCTCATAAACTAATCAACCTCAAGGCTAGGCACCTAGGGGATGATATATATGGAGCGATAGAGCCCGTAAAAATGCCAGACGGCACACTAAAGAAAAATTTCATAAATTTAAACTTCGATAATTTCGGAATCACAGAAGTGGGAGATCTTAGAGATTTGGTTGAACATGTTGAGGCGGGAGGAGAAGTCTTTCAGGACGGAGATTCAGTAATTCCAGACTTACTATCATGAATGCAGACAACATAAAAGACGTATTGATAGAGTTAGGCTATCAGTTAGTTGACAGGGGAAGCTACTGGCAGACAAACGCTCTTTTCAGAAACGGCGATAACAAAACCGCCATACAAATATACAAAGACTCAGGAGTATGGAAGGACTATGTAGCACAAACTTCTTTTATGCCATTTAAGAGCTTGGTTCAGGCGACACTAAACACCAACGACAAAACTCTACTAGATAAGTATTTAAAAAACCTAGATCTTCTAGATACAGGTCTGGAAGAAAGGGTCTCGAGTACCAGTAACAAAATAATTACCGAGGACACGTATCCAGAAAGTTGTTTAGACAAACTCTTACCGCATTATAAGTTTTACAACGACAAAGGTATCTCTACAGAAGTTCTAAAAAGTTTAAGAGGCGGGTTTGCGACAGAAGGTCAAATGAATAAAAGATTTGTTTTCCCGGTGTTCAACGAATACGGGCTCATACATGGCTTTGCAGGCAGGGATATGGTAACAAGCTCAGAAAGGCCAAAATGGAAGCACGTAGGGCGTAAAAACAACTGGATTTACCCATTGCATAACATAGGGTCTGAAGCAGAAGAGTCTATAGCCTCAAAGTCTCAAGTTATTCTAGTCGAAAGTATAGGAGATTTACTTTCCCTACATGAATGCGGAGTTAAGAATGTGTTGGTTACATTCGGTCTATCTGTTTCTCCTAAAATGATATGTGCTCTAGTTGCGCTGTCACCAGAAGAGATAGTATTTTCATTTAATAATGATAATGAAAAAGAAGACAACAGAGGCAGGGATGCATGCATTAAAAACTACCTTAAATTATTAAAATATTTTGATGCAGACAAAATGTCTATATGCCTACCAACAAAAAACGACTTCGGAGATATGAACATAGATGAAGTTTCTAAATGGCAGATTAAATTATTAAACCTAGACAAAGATAAAAATAAACATAATATAATTAAACGAGCAAAGCAGTTATATTCACAAAAAAAGATAGCAAAAAATATCTTTACTAATATTAAAAAAATTACAAATGAGTAGAGAAGTAAGATTATCAGCAAGCAGAATAAGCACATTAAAAAAATGTTCTTGGATTTATTGGGCGAAATACATTCTAAAAGCACCAGACACGACTAATGACGGAGCAAGTAGAGGCTGGATTTGCCACCTTATATTTGAACTCCTAGGAAATCCTAGGCATAAAAAAATTTATGACAAACTAGTTTTAAGTGAGTCTATATACGACCAGCCAGCAATCAAGAAGCTGGTCGATCATCACGCAAAAAAATTAAACGTAAACGATCCGGAAAACATGCAAATGATAAGTGATATGACTATGGCGGGATTAAACTTTGACTTCTTTGGGGACACCAGAATACTACCAGACGAAGCAATATCGGAGCAAGAGTTTCTGCTAGACGTAGACGAAGACGGGAAAAGGTATAAAGTTTTAGGCTTTATAGATAAGCTTTTTCTATATAAAACTGCGGGAGCGGCATTAATTCGAGACTTCAAGACGAGCAAAAGCGTCTTCAAGGGCAAAGATCTTACAGATAATCTTCAGGATTTAATTTATTGTCTAGCAGTAAAGAGGCTATTCCCTGAATATTCAAAAAGAGTAATGGAGTTTTTATTCTTGAAATTCAACCTAGAGTCAAAAGGCACAGTCAAAATGCCTCAAGTTACAGACGAAGAGCTAGAAGGTTTAGAGTACGAACTAACAGGAATACAAAAGTATCTCGAAGGATTTACAGAGCAAGACGCTATTTCAAACTTTGCAGGAGACCAAGGCTTTCCAAAAGACGGAAGCTTCGGAGGCTTGTTAGTTTGCGGCAAGGACGGCTACAAAATAAGTAGAGGGCAGCCTGTTTTAGATGAAAACGGAGATCCAATCGTGGCATATATATGCCCTTTCAGAAAACCTTTTAATTATTCTGTTCTTGTGGATAAAAAAGGAAAAGTTATCTCTAGTAAATTTGAAAAAGAGAAGCACTTATTAGTTGCAGATGAGTCAAAAGGACAAAGCGTAGAGGATAGAGAATACTCTGGCTGTCCAAAATGGAATAAGTAGGCGGAAAGTATTGCTGTAGTGTAAAATATACTATGGCAGAAGACTTTGTAAATGATGGATCAATATCAGTAGGAGATCTAGCAGGAACTGTTTATTTAAACAATGACTACATAGGTAGAAGCGTATATAGATATCTTTCTCACTGCTGTGATACCAAAGTTGATCCCGGTCCTGCCCCAGATGACCCTAGAATATTATTTGACTGTGAGCAGGTACAAGTCGACTTAGCAAACCCTCGCATGCAGAAAGAGCCAAGCATAATCTTCCTACAACAAGAGAGCTCTTCGGTTACAGTCAATATAGAAACTGAATCAGGACAACCCATATCTCAAGAATCAGGAGGTTCGATTGAAGCAGAAGGAGGCGCTCTATTGGCGGCAAGCATAATATCCGACGAGCAGGGAGAGGGAATAGAATGGGAAAATGATTTAGTGGCGACCTATGTAGTTTATAATTATGCCAATGGCAGAAAAAAACCTGCATACAACTTAACACAAATAGGCAATAAACAATACCCTCAGCCAGACCCAGACAGTATATACCGAAGTCCAGAAATTGTATACATAAATGACGTAGGCGCAGGGATTTATCACTCAGACCAATACTTTTGGAGAATCTCTAGCGGCTTTGAACTAGAGAGTAAAAGATCGTGGTATACAGAAGTTGTTTTATTAGAATGCGATAGATCAATAAAGATTAAGCAAGAAAACTGTGACAATATAAGCTTCTCATTAGGAAACGATCTTTTAACAAATACGTCAAACAGAGGTATTGCGGAATATTGGAAGTTTCAAATATTTGAGGGAGAGCCATTTATATACTTAAGGGAGGGAGACACTACAGAAAAAGGAACAACGGACCCCACATCAGACTGCATATCAACCGAGATCGAAAATTGCCTACTAACTGAGCTAGGAAACAAGATTATGCCAGAGGGTCTCTACAGAAACCCCAGTTACTTCGACCTAGACTGCCTATTACAAGAAAACAATATATCAATTGATGACGAACAAGAAAACTGCCTTCAACACATTCCACAACAGCTTCAAGACAATAATGAAGAAGAGAATGAAGAATCTAGCGAAACATGCTTACATTTAGAAAACTGCGAGCCCCTAGAGGCAGAAGAAGGCGCATGCATCAAGCTCGATGGCCTTGCGAGAGTTTTTGAGTGCGTGGCGGGAGAACTGGAAGGGGGCGGGCAGAATTTTGACCCAAACCAACAAGGAAGCATAAAACAATACCCAATAGAAACAGAGAAAGGAATACATCTTCATGCAGACAATGGAGAGTTTTTAGAGATACAGGGTTTATTTGAAATAGAAGGTCTAGAAACAGAGTTTGGGGATTATATAAATGACGAAATTAACGGAATATCAATCGATAGAGAAGTAAGAGAAGACCATCTTCAAACAGAAGAAGGAAGAGGGATACATTTCAACGAAGCCGGATCGGCAGACAAAGCAATCGAAGAATATCGAACACTAATATACTCTTCAGAAAATATAAGCGAAAGAGAATTTTCTTATAATATAGGCCACGGAAACTATTATATTGTAGCTAATGCCTATGACGAAGACAATCAGCCGCTGTTAGCTCAAAGTGTTAATGAATTATATATTCCATCCTGCGACTGCCTTGAAACAGAAGCGGGAACTTGCATTCATGCAGAGAATGGAGTAAAAATATCTCCAGAATATTTAAACATAACACGCCCCGATGAATTTAATCCATGCGCCCTAAACATTGAGTATTTTGGCGACCTCACTTTCTCAGACTACAACCTTCAAACAGAAACAAATGAAGATATTTTAATTGAAGGATTCGCCGCTTGCGCAGACGAAGGCCTAACAGAGCAAGAGGAACAAGACGCAACAAACCATGAACTAAACTTAATATCAGCACTGTATCCATGCACAAGCCACATAAATACAGAATCATATTTTACAAGCAGAGAAGAACTAACAACAGAGGCTGGACAAATGATCGAATGGGCAATAATAGACACAACTTTAACAACAGAAGATTGCGAAATTTTAAAAATAAACAACAACCATGAACTAGAATTAAATTGATTTTTATCTAAAATAGTGTAACTATATAAAAGGATTTTATTATGACTAAAATAAGTGAACTAAACTCAATACCCGGCAACGTTGGCGACAGTGATTTGTTTCCGGGCGTTCAAGGCGGATCAACATACAAAGTTACAGCATCTCAATTAAAAAACTATGTTTCGGGAGGTGGAAGTGGGTCAGCTTCAGGAACCACAAAGCTCACAGGAAACATGGCTGCGACAGCCCCTTTTGTGCTAGAAAGAGACTTAGTTTACGGCATACCAAAAGCTATTGAAATAGTTAACGGAGGAGCTGGATACGATAATGGAGATAGTGGGTCGGTTCTTCTGTGCTATCACTCGAGCTTGATGTACGACCAACAAACACATTCAGTAACAAGCCAATATAACGCAAAAAATTATATTGCACGCGGTTTAGCGGTAAGAGCGGTTATTAGTGGCGGGGTAGTCACTGGAGTCAGTATTGTAAATCCGGGCCAAATGTATCGACTTGGAGATGTACTAGCTGTTAGTCATTTTAAAAGCGAATTTTCGGGAGGAGGAGAAGGCTCTCCTGCCACCTCGGCAGCAACCATAAGAGTTACAGAGGTTGAGCCATTTATGTTAGGAAACGTTGCAAACAATCACTCTCACATGGGCGGAGGAAGCCCTTGGGTTGCTAGCGCAGAATACGGAAATGTAGCAAGCTTACTAAGTAACAGCATGACGACCAGAATAAACCCTCAACATACGGTCGGTCCTCAGGGCAACGATTATATAGCGATGGAGCAAGACTGGTCTGCGCCAGTTTACGTTAATCATACTCAAGCAGCAAGTGAAGCTGCTCCCAGCTATTTAAACAAAGGGGCAGGGCTTAGTAGCGCGTTAGCTGCAGGCAAGGCTGGTGCAAATCTAGCAACAATGGGGTGGCAAGGGTTTAAAGGGGGGTATGATTCTACAATAAGAGCTTTTAGCGACGCTCAGCTGCCCGACGGGTCGAATGATAACTACCCCGAAAAGATTGAATATGGCGCGGTACATACCAAAGTTTCTTATGAAATTAGTTTTGCCCTACCGGGATTATGGTTCTTAGTAACCTGCTGGACCGGTCAAACACAGCAAACGAGCAATCCCAGCGCCGATGCTGCAGATTTTGTAAATAGTCAACTCATAGACGACGATCCTAAGGACTTCGATGCCTATTGGCCAACAACTAAATATTTTATACCACAATACCAACTAGGAAGTATAAAAGTTAACGGGGTTCCTTATTTAGACTGCGATCAATTTCACTTAAAAGACCCAGATAGTTTTGAATCATCAGCAATAAAAAGAAGTCTTCTATTAAATACCCCGATGAAAACAACCGCAAGCACTATAGGAGGTATTGCTGGCTTTACAGATACGCTTACAAAAAGTATTGGAGGTTCAGCTGTCGGAGGTTTTTGGGATATGTCAAAAACAAGTGGAGGAGATGCCTCTCGAAAAACTTTCGCAAACAACCTTGATCATTCTGCTGTAGTTAGCCCATGGGGCAGAGTAGTACAAGGAGGCAGCGCCCAAGGATACAGTTATTCATATTCTTCTTGTGTAGGGTTTTATTTAATAAACGCACTTGACATACTACCTGACGTTTAAGCGCAGTGTCCATACCTAAGAATATTCGTTTATCTGAATTATTTAAAAACGAATGTGTTGAGATAACGAACGGGGATAGGGCTCCTCAACATGCCATAAGTGAATTTTATGGTATGGAGTGTGCAAATCAAGAGTCTGAAGCGGTCAATATGGTCGCGAATGGAACATTCACATTAAGTTCTCCGAGATGTGATAAACTACAAATCCAGTTTCAAGATTCTCAATCATTAGGAGTAGGCAATGGGGTATATGAATGGGGACTTAATGCCTACCTTGTTAATCAAGCAAATCGAATACCTATAGCCCAGAACATAAAGCCAAACTCTTTTACGCATACTTTAGATGTTTCAGGTGGAGAATATACTATAGATAAAATAATCTATAAAAACGGATCGGAAATTCTCAGAGAGCCTTCTTTTTTATTTCAAACAGTGTCCGCATGTTGCTGTATAGAATTGGTTGACGGTAGTTGTCTGCTTTCAGTAGACAGATCATCTCTTGACTTAGAGGCTTGCAGATAGTAGTGTAATATATATTATGGGCAAAAAGATTTCAGAACTTACAGAAATAAATAGTGCGCCAAGTGACGCCTATACGGTTATCGAGCATGGCGGGCAGAATTACAAAGTAAAACCATCAGGCTTTGGCGGGGCTGGTAACGGAGGCAGTAATATCGTTGCAATGATTTACGCCATAGGCATCAAAAGTCCTTCGATGACCACAAACAACGTCCACCCATCGTTTAGCTTCTCTTCGGATCTTGAAAATTATCCCCATATCGGGTATGCCCGTCTTCCAACGGCGGGCAGAAAAGATGACCTTTCTGTTTTTCAAAACAAAACCAATAACTGGATTATCTTACAGGCCATGCCCAATTCGACTGAAATCTCTGCAAGCTCCATTGGTGGTTCTGGCTTTGGTTACTATAGGGTAAACCCAAATGAATTAGACGATATCAATCTTAACTCGGTCAACAGACCAACCTCTTTAGGTAATGCTCGCCCAACAAGTTATGTATCAGGCGGCACACATGCTACCTTTAAGGTGGGCTCCAATCCATCCCCCCTAACATATTGTCTAGTCGAGCCTGACGCAGCATTCGGAGTGTTGGTATTCTCTCATGGTCAGGTGGGGGCTAGCGCGTCTCTAAGAAATGATTATATCGTTATATCATCCATAGCAGGAAAAACCGGAGACCAACTTAAATCTGCGCACGATGCCTCGGGTTTGGCCGCGATATGGAGTAGCGCAGGAATGCCTTCAACCACAGAAGTGGTAATCTGTGATAAGTATTAGATAGTGCTTGACTTTACATTTAAATAATGCTATCATTATAGCATGTTACCATTATTTAAGAGTCATTATTCCATAGGCAAATCAATTTTAACTCTAAATCATCCGGACAAATTTGAAGAAGGTGGTTCAGACAGCGTATTCAAAATTGCACAAGACCATGATCTAGAACAAGTTATTCTCGTAGAGGATTCCCTTACAGGATTCTTAGAAGCAAAAAAAGTATCTGATGAGTTAGAGAAACAACTCATTTTTGGACTCAGGATTTCCATAAAGAACGGAAGCGAACACAAAGTTATAGTATTTGCAAAAAATTCTAAAGGAGTAAAGTTGTTAAACAAAATTTACAGCACTAAAAATTCATCAAAAGAAAAAAACTTTTCAATTAACGACTTAGCAGATAACTGGGACGAAGAAAGCTTATCCCTAGTCATACCTTTTTATGATTCATTCATATTTAATAATTTAATGACTTTTGCAGGATGCATTCCTGAGTTTGAATTTACTTCACCTACGTTCTTCCTAGAAGACAGTAATCTTCCCTTTGATAAAATCATTAAAGACAAGGTCGTAGAATACTGTAAAAAGAATAAATTAAAAACAGAAACATCTAAAACAATTCTATATAAAGATTACAAAGACTTTGATGCATGGCTAACATACAAGATTGCCACAAATCGCAAGTTCGGCAGGAACCAGTCTTTATACTGCCCAAACTTTGATCACCTAGGCAGTAATGAGTTTTGTTTTGAATCCTTCCTAAAAAGCGCATGAACACAGACCTACTCAGATTTAAAAAGAATCAAAAATATTTAGTCTTCGATTTCGAAACTTGTGGATTAAATTTAACCTCAACAGAAAACAAACCTTGGCAACTAGCTTTTATAGTTGCAGAAGACAAAAAGATTATTAAGCAGTGTGACTACATGATTAAATGGGACACTCTAGATATGTCAGAAGGTGCGGCGAAAACAACAGGCTTTAATCGAAAAAAGTACGAAGCAAAATCAGTAGACCCAGAAAAAGTATTAAACGAATTCGAACAGTATTTATACGATGAAGATTATATTATAATTGGGCACAATCTATTAGGCTTTGACATCTATATCCATAATATTTTTCGAAGGTTGCTAGGCAAAAACACAGATTATTCTTATGTAAATAGAATCGTTGATACTCTATGCGTAGCTAAAGCACAGCATTCAGATATAAAATTTAAGGCAGGACAGAGCTTAATCAATTGGCAGTACAGATTAACTAATTTCAGAAAAAGAGGAATGAAAGTAAGCCTTAAGGCTATGTGCAAAGCCAATGAAATTGAATTCGATGAATCAAAATTACACGATGCATTATATGATATTAAACTTAACAAACAAGTATTTGAAAAATTAGTATGGCAAGTAGAAATATGAGTTTTATAAACACATTCGAAAAATATTCAGACTGCACCCCTCCGGGAGTTCGCTTACCTGAGATGAAGATAGAAAGCAAATTCTACAAAGACCTTGGAGTGGAAGAAAGCGTAACAAACCTAGATTTCCTAAGAAAACTTTGCTTCAAAGGGGTAAAAGATAAAGGCATAGACAAGCTGGAAAATAAGCAAGCTTACTACGACAGAGCGAAGATGGAGCTTAAAATCCTTGAAGAGCTCGGGTTTGTAGACTATATATTATTAAACTGGGACATACTTAACTATTGCCACACGAATAAGATTCCTACAGGGCCCGGAAGAGGTTCAGCAGCAGGGTCATTAGTTCTTTATCTAATCAACGTAACTAAGGTAGATCCCGTAAAATACGAGCTTTTCTTTGAGAGGTTCGTGAGTAAAAGTAGAGCAAAAAAAACTGAAAAAGATGGAATTACCTATCTTGACGGCAGCTTGCTGGCAGATGTAGATAATGATATTTCCTACGAACGGCGAGGTGAAGTTATAGAGTATATTGAAAAACGCTTTCCGGGTAAAACAGCAAAAATTTTAACGCTAAATACCTTAAGTGGAAAGCTTTGCATAAAAGAGTGCGGAAAAATCGTTAGAGAGTTTTCTGAGCAAGATGTTAATGCTGTTAGTTCTCATATCCCAAAGCGCTTCGGGGAAGTCGCCCCGCTAGATAAAGCGTATGAAGAAAGCGCTAAATTTAAAGAGTGGGTAGATCAGAACAAAAAAGTCTATGATGTAGCTAGAAAAATTGAAGGGCTAAATAAAAACACAGGAGTACACCCCTCAGGGATAGCTATTTCTCATAGTGAAATTTCAGAGCTTTGTCCAATCCAAACCACAAATGATGGAGCGCTAGTCACAGGATATGACATGAATTGGGTCTCGGAATTAATGGTCAAGTTCGATATCCTCGGACTAAGGACTCTGAGTGTTATATACGACACCTGCAAGCAGTTGAGTATAGACCCAGACTCAATAGACGCAAATGATAAAAATGTATATAAGCCGCTACAGACCCTAGACCACCCCCATGGCTTATTCCAAATTGAAGCGGATACAAATTTTCGTGTTTGTCAAAAAATTAAACCATCCAACCTAGAGGAGTTAAGTGCTGTTGTTGCTATTGCTAGGCCGGGAGCCTTAGAGTTCATGGATGATTACTCGACCTACGTCTCAACAGGTGAGTACAAAAAAACACATGAGTTATTCGACGAAGTCTTAAACTACACAGGTGGCATACCCTTATATCAAGAGCAGTTAATGAAGATGGCGGTTCAGATAGGTTTTACCCTTGATGAATCTGAACAACTGCGGAGAATTGTCGGCAAGAAAAAGGTCAAAGAGATGCCCAAATGGAGAAAGAAGATTAAAAAGAAAATCGAAGAAACCGGCCTCGATGAAGAAGCGGGGGAAATACTATGGAAAGTGGCAGAAGACAGCGCCAATTATTCTTTTAACAAGTCCCACGCACTTTCTTATGCGACACTGGCCGCTTGGACAGCATACCTCAAATTTAATCACCCAAAAGAGTTCTTTTTGAGCCTGCTTAAAATGACTGAGTATGAGCCATCCCCTCAAGAAGAAATATCTAAAATTTCCAGAGAACTCCCTTTTTTCGGAATAAAATTACTGCAACCTGACTTAATAAAATCAAAAATGGATTTTAGCATCGAAGGAGACAATATAAGATTCGGCCTCAATAGCATAAAAGGAGTGCAGAGTAAATCCTTAAAAAATATTAATGAGTTCGTAAACCAAGATCCAGATTCATCTAATAAGTTTGAGCTCTTCATGTCCGCAAAAGAATGCGGTATTAATATCGGCGTACTATCCAGCCTCATTCAGGCAGGAGCGCTAGACACTCAAGGGAACTCCAGACCCAGAACAGTCTTAGAGGCGCAAGCCTTCAACATTCTCACGGATAGAGAAAAAAGATTATTCTGTGAAATTGGCAAAGATTACAACTATGACATTTTAGATGCAATCTCCAAAACAGTCAAAAGTAAATCTCTAGGAGATGACGTAAAGCCAATCATGGCAGATCGAAGGTTCGAAACTTTTAAGAAAAAGTTCACTCCATATAAAGAAATTTATGACAAAAACAGGGCGTATGAAGATTTCGCAAACTGGTATTTTGAAAATCAACTACTAGGATATAGTTATTCCACAACGCTAAAGAAGGTTTTTTCTAAAAACAAAACGAAATCCCCCTTTGTAAATGCCTACGAGTACAGTCAAACTGAAAAGAGAGAAAGAAGCAAGCTAGTTATGGTCGTAGAAGATATCATTTCTGGAATCAGCAGAAACGGAAATAAGTATATAAAGATGAAGCTTTCGGACGAAATAGGATCAATGGATGTAATGTTTGGAGACTTTAGAAAGCCAAACCTCTCGCAATACAAAGAGAAAGGGAATCCAACCCCAGCGAAAGGCAGTATAATTGTCGTAGTTGGAGAAAAAGGTGAAGATATTATGTTCGCAGATAACATATCCCTAATGGATGAGAAGATATACATGAAGCTCAGCGAGCTTAAATAGAGTGTAATATATTATAGATATGAGCACAGAACCTCAAGCAAATTTTACCCCAAGATCCCAGCAAGTAATAAATCAATCTAAAAAGCTGGCAATAAAACTTAACCACGCAGAAGTAAAGCCTGTACATTTCTTATCTTGCTTAATTAGCAATAAAATGTCTGCCCTACCATCTTTTTTTAGCTCTCTAAAAATTGATCACACTACATGCTGCAATGCAGCGGCGAGTGTTCTACGCAAAGTAAAAGTATGCAAAGACGAATCTGCATACAAGCACATAAAATACTCCAAAGAGTCTAAAGAAGTGCTTTTTTCGTCAATCGAAGTGTCGGAAAACTTAGGCCACCCTTATGTTGGGGTAGAACATATCTTAATTGCAATTCTTGAGCAGAATAATAAGTTAGTTCAACAAATATTCGATAAACTAGGGGGAGAATGTTCGGAGCTTCATATGATATTACATAACCAACTCTTTAGTGAAAGCTCGATGCATTTAGAAAGTCATGAAAAAGAAGAGAGCGTCGCCCCTAGCCTTCCGTCCACAACAGGAGGCAGTGCTGTTGAGAAATATTGCAAAAACCTAAATACAAATGCCCTTCACCCAGACTACGTACCCTTAATAAATAAAGACGATGAGTTAAACTCAATGTGCGAAGTCCTCTGCAGGAAAACAAAAAATAACCCAATGCTTTTGGGGGAAGCCGGAGTAGGTAAAACAGCGCTAGCAGAAGGTCTTGCGGCCAAAATTGTTCAAAAAAAGTGCCCAAGCATTTTGCAAAACAAAACAGTATTTGCCTTAGATTTAGGGCTGCTGGTGGCGGGAACAAAATACAGAGGGCAGTTCGAGGAAAGGCTTAAGAAGTTACTGTCAGAGCTTAAATTATTAAAAAACGGAATTTTATTTATCGATGAAATACATACGCTCATAGGAGCGGGGGGAGCAGAAGGCTCGATGGATGCATGCAACCTACTTAAACCAGCATTAGCGAGAGGAGAAATATCCTGCATAGGAGCAACAACAAACGAAGAGTATAAAAAAAGTATCAGAAAAGATGGCGCAATTAACAGAAGATTTCACTCAATCGAAGTTAAGGAGCCTACTCCAGAAGAAACGGTAGATATATTAAAAGGCCTTTCCGTCTTTTATGAAAACTTTCATGGAGTTAAATACTCATTAAAAACACTTAAGCTAGCAGTCGATCTTTGCGATAAATACATAAACGAAGGGCATTTTCCAGACAAAGCCATAGACATTATTGACCATGCGGGAGCTAAATTAAAAATGAATAATTTTGAAATCCCAGATATCATTTCCAAAATAGAGGAAGACCTAGCGGCCAAGATAGAAGATACAACGCTGTCGCCGAACTCCCCAGCTCCAGAAGATATTACAGATCTTTTTGAAGAGTACGAAAAAGAGCTTTCAAACTGGAATCATGATACCTCAGAAAGATTTATAAATGTAACAGAAGAAGACATAAGAAAAGTCGTCTCAGAAAAATGCAAAATACCAATAAAAGAGCTCACAGGATCCATGCTAGAAGAGCTGGCTAGCTTGAGGCGCAAACTAAAGTCTCAAGTCATCAACCAATCAAAAGGCATCGACGCAATATACAATTGCCTAAAAAGAGGTTTCTGCGGACTCAAAGAAGAGAATAAACCAGTAGGCTCCTTTTTGTTTTTGGGATCAACTGGCGTAGGAAAAACCCACCTATCCAAAACATTAGCAAAAACTTTTTTCAAAAAAGAGAGCAGCTTCATATCAGTAGATATGTCTGAGTTTTCAGAACAAAATTCAATTACAAAGATGATTGGATCTGCTCCCGGTTATGTAGGCTACGAAGAAGGCGGAACTTTAACTGAAAAAGTTAGATCCAACCCCCATTCAGTAATCCTGTTCGACGAAATCGAAAAAGCTCACCCTGATGTAATGAACATATTGCTTCAAATACTAGAAGAAGGAAGGCTTACGGACAATACTGGATTTGAGACTAGCTTTCAAAACACTATCATCATAGCTACAAGCAATATAGGGGCATCAGCTTTTTCAGGGAAAGGCAATCTGGGCTTCATGAACCAAGAAGACTCTATCCAGTCAAAGATAAAATCTGAATTAGAGAAAAACTTTAGGCCAGAATTAATTAATAGATTTGACGACATTATATCATTCAACCAGCTGAGAAAAGAAGATATTAAAAAAATCATTAGCTTAGAGTTCAGAAAAATTAAAACCTTACTGTCAAAAAAGAATATAAAAATACAATTCTCTGAAGCGGTAAAAGATTTCGTTCTAGAGCTTAATCTAGATGAAAAATATGGAGCCAGATTTACCTCTAGACTTATTAAGGAACATATATATAATAAAGTGGCAGATTTTATATTAAAAAACCCCGAAACTAAAAACATCAACTTAAGTTGTTCTAAAAATGGAAAATCAATCAAACTGGATTAAGCTCGTTGAGGAGGAAGAGCCTCCGGCAACAGATTTTCTTCAAGATTTTTGGCGGTCGCTAGAGCCAACGCTTCCAGATTCCCTAAAATTTCTAGAAGGGGCAAGCGTAAAGTCCCTTTCTTCGAATAAGTCCTATCTGCTTGCGTTAATGACAACACCCAAAGGTGAAAATATTGTAGCAAAATTAGACCTAGAGAGTTACGAGATGGAGTTTAGCGGAGAACCCTTTTCTTTAACAAAAAGAGAATCTATAGTCCTAAACTCAATAGAAAATTTAGAAATAGCTCCAAAGGTTATTCACTTTTACGATAAAGATACCGAAGATGCACAAACCCCAGAAGAAGAAAGGTTCCCAAGCGCATTGTTTACCACTCTAGAAGGGCTAGGCAACAACCTAAGCGATCAGCCCGTTCAAGAGTGGTGGGAATCGTACAAAGAAGACCTAATAAAGGTCTTAGCTAAACTACATAATGAAGACTCAAAAGGAGGACTCAATGAAAGTTTTCACTTCAAGGAATGGCTTAATAGTTTCGTTTTTAACGAAGATAACATTGCAGAATTTATCCTAGAGCCACATACTAATGAAAGCCTTTTTGAGCTCATGGATATACTGCAGAGTGCTTGTAACAAAATTTTAGAAAATCTAGATGAAAACAAATTTGTTTTATGTCATAATAACTTATCTAAGAGCTCCGTCCTACATAACCCAAGTACTGATTCAAAATTCAAATTAATCAACTTCCATAAAGCTATCGTAGGTCCTCCAGAGCTAGACGCACATTCGATTTACCACAGATTAGGCTTGGAGGAATACGACATAAGAAGCGGGGGTATTAAAAACCCAATTCAAGAAATAAAAAATCTTTACTTAAGACATACAGGACGTGCTCTCGACTTTTCTCCTGACTTTAAATTCATAAATACGGTCCAGAGGATAATGATGCTTCTGTTTGAGAACAACATGCCCCCAATGATACTGTACCAATCAAACTTAAATATGAAATACGCAAAGAGGCGCGCAGAATTCGAGTTTCTTAAAAGAAGGCTTTTTTCAATAATCATAGACGATTCATTTTCTTGTAAATCAGATTTCTCGAGATACACATCCCAAAACATGCTGCCTTTTTCAGAGCTCATATTGTATGGCTAAAAAAGTTGAATTTACAACAAATATGCATATAATATATGCATGAGTATAGCGCTTTATAAACCCAACAACAAAAACACCGGCACCGCAGTAAATTTCAGGATCGGTATTGGCAAATTTAATGCTCCAGCACTTTATGTTGGAGCAATCCAACAGCACAGTTGGGACGAGTCAAGGAAAATTGGTTCATTTAGTGAGAACGCAAAAAATCCAGACAAAACAATTAACATCAAACTAGGAGAGTTCGAGTGCGGGGAAATTATTAATTCTATTCAAGATAGGGTAGAGTATACCACCTTTCATAAATTCGATGATAACCAAACTATAATAAAGTTTACCCCTTGGGATAAGACTAGAAAAATATCAAAATTCAACCCCAATTCAAAATCTTTCGAAGATTCAAAAGTCGTTGTAGGGGCTTTCGGCATGACTATCACACGAAACGGTAACCAAACTTTTAAAATTTCCCTAGAGCCGGGAGAAGTGAGGGTGGTGGAAGAGTACCTTAAGGTTTTCTTAAAAGAGTTATTCAACTCTAGGAAAGACGCCATGTCAAAAAATTCAAAGCCTCAACCCAAAAGAGAGGCAGTTGATGATGACCCCCCCTTTTAATGAAAAAAGTTTTAATTCACAGCAATCACTCAAAAGCCCTAACAGGCTTCGGAAAACATACTAAAAATTTATTAATTTATTTATTCAAAACTGGGAAGTATGAATTAGTTGAATTTGCCAACGGGAAGAAGTGGAGTGATCCTGATTTAGCAAAACTGCCATGGAAAGCCTATGGCTCAATTCCTGACAACGACGAGCTGGTAGCAAAACTGAGCAAAGATCCAAGCTCACAAAGGTCAGTGAGCTATGGAGCATATTTAATCGACAAAGTTATAGCTAAAGAAAACCCTGATGTTTATATTGGTATTGAAGATATTTGGGCTTTTTCAAAATATTGGGATAAGCCTTGGTGGAATAAGCTTAGTCATGCAATTTGGACAACCCTAGATAGTCTTCCAATATTACCTGAAGCAATTAAAGCTGCGCCAAAAATTAAAAACTATTTTGTCTGGGCTTCATTTGCTGAAAAAGCAATGAAAAAAGAAGGCCATGATCACGTAAGAATGATCAGGGGTTCATTAGATACAAACACCTTCTATAAAATAGAACCCAGTGAAAGAGAAAGATTAAGACAAGCACACGGAATCAGCAAGGATGAATTTATCATAGGTTTTGTTTTTAGGAATCAGCTAAGGAAAAGCGTCCCAAATTTACTTGATGGGTTTAAGAGCTTTCTTGATAAGAATCCGGGGTCGAAGGCTAAGTTATTACTACATACGCACTGGGGAGAGGGCTGGGATATTCCTAGGCTTTTAAAAGAAAAAGATATAGACAACAAATTAGTACTGACTACATACTATTGCAATCACTGTAAGAATTACCAAATTAAACCTTTTGAAGGTCAAGAAAAAACCTGCCCTTTTTGCGGTAAAGAAAAAGGTCAAAATACTACCAACGTTAGAAGTGGCGTGAGTGAAGATCAGTTAAATGAAGTATACAACCTTATGGATGTATATTGCCATCCGTTCACGAGTGGAGGCCAAGAAATTCCCGTCCAAGAAGCTAAGCTTACGGAATTAATAACACTAGTAACCAACTATAGTTGCGGGGAAGATACTTGTACAGATGAAAGTGGCGGATTACCTCTAAATTGGAAAGAGTACAGAGAGCCCGGAACCCAATTCATAAAAGCTACAACAGACCCATCTCACATTTCAACACAATTAAGTAAAGTTTTCAAGATGAAGCCCGAAAAGCTCAAAGAAAAAGGAGAGAGAGCTAGGCAATTTGTCTTGGATAATTTTTCTATAGAGGTCATTGGAAAGCAGATTGACGACTTTATTGAAGCTCAACCAAAAGCAGAATATGAATTCGAAGACAAGCAAATCGAACGAAACCCATCTTTTGAAGCAGATCTAAATCTAGACAATGAAAATTTCGTATTGTCTCTTTATGAAAACGTTCTCAAGCGAACGGAAGATCTATTAAACGAAGGCCCGCAACACTGGTTAACTAAATTAAAATCCGGAACAACTAAAACTCAAGTCGCAGACTACTTTAAATCCGTAGCAGCAGAAGAGAATAAAAAATTTTTGAAATCGGTTTCTGAACTAGTGGACGATACAGACCAAGGAAAAAGAATAGCTCTTATTGTCGAAGAAAACGCAACAGAAGTTTTTTACGCAACAGCCCTGCTCCCTTCTATCAAAAGGCTATACAAAGACAGTAGTATTTACTTCTTCGCGAAGCCTGAGCTTTTGGATATAGTCGCAGGCAACCCACATATCAATAAATGCATACCCCTCTGCGAAGAAGCATTAGACTGCCTAAACCTAGAAGGAAACATAAATAAAGAGAAAATTTTCGAGATTGCGTACTACCCATCTAGCGTTAGCTCCGGAAATTTTAAATACTGCCACAGGAATAAAGACATCATAGAATACGAAACGAAATGCACATCCTAGACCATTATGCCCTGAGTTGCGGCCTTAAAAATGATATGCCGTTTATTACAGAAGATTTTTACCCAAATCCTTACCAAAAGTATATCTGCATCAACAACGAATCCTCAATAGACTCACTCAAATATTCTTTTTGGCCAGACGTCATGGAAATGATATCTACAGACCTCGAAAAAAACAATATAGAAGCCATCCAGATTGGCAAACAAAGCGATGAAAGCATCCCCGGTTGCAAAAACTTTCGAACAATATCTTCTAGACACCAAGCAGCTTATTTAATCAAACGATCTTTAGCGTTTATAGGCGCAGACACCTTCTATTCAGCTTTAGCAGACGGACTAGGCACACCCTCCGTATTATTGTACGGAGCTATCCCTGAGACCTGCATAGGTCCCTATTGGCACCCAGAGAATGCGACTACTCTTTGCGAGCAAGACGTAGATAAGTTTTCTTTTTCCGCTCGGGAGGAAAACAAAGCAATTGACAAAATTAAACCAGAGTCTATCGCAAGAGAAATTTTAAAAAAATTAAAAATTAGCGACACGAATATAAATCAGACCACTCTATATACTGGCTCGCTGTATAAACAAAAAATCCTAGAGTGCATACCAAATTTTTCTCCGCCTTCAGACTTTGCAAGCGGTTCGAGCATAACAGCAAGGCTTGACCTTCATTTTGATTTAAACAATTTAATTAACTGGTGTTCGGGTAGAAAAATAAATATCGTAACCAATCAAGAAATACCAATAAATGTTTTGTCTACAATCAAAAATAACGTATCTATAATTCATTATGAAATTGATGAAAATACTAACAACGATTACTTAAATTTAATTAAAAAACTAGGACTGCCAATTAAACTTTTTAGAACGAGCGAAGAAGATATTAATTCTTTTAGATTAAAATTCTTTGACTGGGGTGTTGAGTTTTTGCCTAAAATTAAAAAACCAGAAAATTGCAAGGAGGATAATTTACAATTTCAATCAGGCAAGCTAGTCTTTTCAAATAATAAAAAATATCCTTCTAGATTTCATGCAGTAAACGCAGTAGACTCAGAAGGCATCTACCATAACGTTTTTGATGACGAAGTTTTCTGGGAAGATGCAGATCACCTCAGAGTTTTCAAAATTAATTCTTGACTTTAGTTCAAATAAATGTTATAGTTACATATAACAAATAAAATATTATGCCTAGACAAAAAAAATCAGAAAGCGAATCATCTGTAGATAATTCAGTAACCATAGCGGATAAAACTACAAAAATAGACAACTCCCTCGGTCCAAGTACATATAATAGAGATAAAAACGGTCTATTAACAAATCTTCAATATGTATTTAATGAAGATGGATCAATTAATTGGAGGGCGATGCTTAAAGATGAGCATTTATTTCCAAATAAAGGCTGGTTCTCAATGAGAAACAAAGATATGCCTCGCTCAGTAGAAGGGTTAGAAGACTATCAGTTGCTAATAAAACTTAGTGGAATCAAAGAGCTTGCCAGACTAAGAGGCTTTGAAGACGTTGGATACGAAGTTATCAAATGCGAGCAAGATCACGTAGCTGTCAGCTGCAATATAGTTTTTTCACCTAACTATGAGACCAATAATAAACCGGTAATGTTTCAAGATATGGCCAACGCCACCCTTGAAAACACTAGTAGCTTTGCCACAAAGTTTTTGGAAACCATAGCATGCAACAGAGCTTTCGTCAGGTGTGTGAGAAACTTTTTAAACGTTCATATCGTTGGAGACGACGAAATTGATAAGTCTGACGGAAAGTCTAGGGTCTCAAGTCAGCCAGTAGCACAGCAATCAAATTCAGATATATCTCCGTCCGGAATTTTAGCGTCTTTAGCTAAAGACAAGTTTGGCATCTCTAGTTATCAAGATTTTAAAGCTAAATTAAGAGAATTGTGGCAAGCGGATTTATATAAAAACCCAGAAACAAAAAACTGGTCAGAGTTTTCTGATATCCCAGCTAAAGAAGCAAGAAATCTACTTAAAGCATTGCATTCCCTGTGATTACTGAATATGAATATGATGGGTGCAAACTTAAAATACCTTCTCCCCGAAGAGGAGGTGCTGCACCAGATCCAACTAGCTTAAATGGGTTAATTCATTTTTGCAAAGATAATATTGACCCGCAAGATTTAGTATTAGAATTAGGATGTTTCTTTGGTGCATCTACGGCAGTTTTTTCTCAATTTGCAAAAAAAGTAATTTCAGTTGATATTAATTTTGGATATCTTGAAGAAGGTTTTACAGATACATTTAATAATGTCGATTTAATAGAAGACTCCTCTCTAAATGCGCATAATCACAAAATAGAATATGACCTATTATATGTCGATACGGTACACGAATATGACCATTGCATATCTGAGCTAAAAAGCTTATTTGATCTATGCAAATCTTCTCCAAAAAAAATTGGAGGACATGATTACGGATTTGAAGGAATCAGAAAAGCGGTTAAAGATTTTTTCGGAAAAGATCCAGATCAAATATATTCAGATTCATCTTGGATATATAAAGTGTAACAATTTATTGATCTTTGAAAATTTATTGGGGGTGTACAGGATTCGACTAAAATTGGATTCTTATGCCGCAAGCCGGAGACGCACTTGGCTCCGTAAAAAAGTGCAAACTTCTACATGGCAATAAAAACCGTGTTAAAGCATTTGGCCTTAAAAGCCAAAAGCTTGCCCTAGCAGCTTAAGATCTGCTACCTCCTATCTTTTGACGCAGATAAGAAGAATAGGGGGTCATTCATCTGCAAAACAGAAAAAGTTTACTTGTTCCATAAACTGCAAACAACTGAAACAAGGAGTTCGATGCTAATATCAACAACTAAAAAAGAAATTAGCTAAGCTTGTAAACGTATATGATTGAAGATTATTAGGACGCGGGTTCGATTCCCGCCACCTCCACCATTTATAGTGTAAATAATCCTGTGGGAAAAATACTAAAAGGGACAGAAACAAATTACTCAATAGTGAACGCGCCTTTTGAGCTAGCCCCATCCCACACCAGCGGATTAACTTACAGTAGTCAAATGAGCACGTCTCACGGGTATAAAACAGTCGTAGAAAAAGCTAGATGGCCCACCAACAGTCTCCTCAAATATGGCAGCGTTAAGCTAATTACAGCCACATACAACAACACAGCACAAGCATACCTCCCAGTAGACTGGCAGTCTATAGACCCCTATAATAGAATCCTTGGATTCAAAGACGCAGTTTATTACAAAAAAAGTAGTAGCACAGGAATAGCCAATCAGGACTCCACCCCCTATGAAGCAGATGCAGGCTCTTATGGCGGATATAGAATTTACTTTAATAAGTCCGTACACGATGCATTTTCTTTTAGAATTCGTAGGCTAGAAAATAGTGGTTTGCCAGATAATTTAGCTATCGGAGCAAAAGAATGGGACACCTCTCTAAATCTAGACTTAAAAGATAGATGGCTATTGTCTAATGATTCAAGCCAATTAATTTTTTATAGCGGAACAAATGATATAGATGGAACGACATGGTTTGCTTCTTTAGATGACTTTTCTAATATATCTACATATATTTCAGGAATCAGCCTAGCCGATCTTCCTAATAAATCTTCACTACAGATAGCAACAGCAATGCTAAGCGATTTAGATATGAATTACGCCCAAAACGAATCATGTTCTGAAGCTTTTTTAAATTCGGTCAGCGCAGAAACAGAAGAAAGACTAAAAAGAATTTTCTTCGACAAGCTCGCAAACAAAGGAGACAATACGTATAAAGTGATTCGAGAAAACATGAAATCAGCAATTACTGTAAATGAATTTAAGTTAAGTCCAGACAAAAAAATAGGTGACACCTCTGGAGGCAGTTACAGCGAAGGGGACATAAAACAATATCAAATAGTTATTAACACAAGCCAAGCTTCGTTCGTAAATGGAACATCTACGTTTTCTTCGTCAGGCAGTCAGCTTATAGATAGAATTATGCAAAGGCTAAAGGAGATATTAATAAAAGAATTAATTAATACACAAAGCGGCATCTCAGCACTGAATGGATCAGTTTCGAGCATAACAAGTGCCTTTTCTTCCTTCAAGGAGTCAGCGAGCACTACCAACCACACAAGAGGCTGTATAGACGCATTACTATGCAATGAAAACACCCTTTCGTACACCATTGATAGGGAAGAAGGGGTGCATGACATCTACGGATTTATTAATTCAATATCTACCGCTAGTGATGAGGGGGAAAGAATACATCATATGCTGACAACCCTCTCAAAAGATTCGGGCGAAGCAGATGAAGATACAATGATTTATGCGAATGGCTCTACGCTGTATATAGGGGTAAGGAGAGCCTTGCTAGAGACGAGCAGTCACGATTATGATTCAGATCTTGTGGGCACGAGTGTACTAGGTAAGACTGTCTCTATCGCGACAGCTAACTCTATATCAGAGTTGGTGAAAAAGCATGCCACAGACTCAGCTATTTTTGAAATAACTCAGGACTTAGTTACATATCAGACTTAGAATAGCATAGCCAGTAGCAAGGCGCAACTAATCAAAAAAAGAATTTGGGGAATTGTTACATTATGAACCATAAAAATGATTACACTTTAGTTCCTTGCCCCTCTATGTAAAACCTCCATTGCCTTCTCTTTGCAAAACCAATCACCAACCCAAACTTTCTCTCCTCCATTCACTATTTTATAATTTTTAAAGAAATGCTTAGTTAATGCTAGGAATTTTTCAGGAATGTCCTCCAAATCATTAACTGTTTTATTTATTGCAGGAACCCCAATCAGTTTATAATCTTCTAATCCTCCATCGATCATTTCAAGGACACCAACAATCTTAGTCTCGATTAGCGTATTAGGGAGGATTGGATATTCATTAAAAAAGATAATATCTATCGGGTCATAGTCTCCGCCCATCGTATTCGGTATAAATCCATAATTTCCGGGGTAAGACATAGATGTCTCAAGGATTCTATCGTATTCAACCATCCTAAATTCTTCGTTATATTCATATTTGACTCTAGAACCTTTTGAGATTTCAACTATAGAATATATCTTATCGTGGAAATCTTTATTAATTAACTGAGGAGTCACAATCCTGCCTCCTCCCAGTTAATGGCTACAAAGCCTTCGTTTCTCACTAAATCAACCCCAGTCGCCCGCTTGCCCGGTTTATTTGGATCCATATCATTAATTAATACTCTTGGGCCTCTTTCTATTTCCATAATTAATCTATCGTATGGAATTGTATTTTGGCTCAACTCTTTTTCAGTATGCTTTCTCAAGTATTCTGGCCTTGCGGTAGTTAGGATAATCATATGTCCTTCGTTTTTCCATTGGGTCATCTTGTTTATTACATTAGGCAAGACTTCCGGATCTGAAGTCTCATACGTTTCGAATTTGCGATACTTAAATAAGGTACCGTCTATATCGCAGAATATTGTGTTATATTTTTTCATAAATTGTATTACATTAAATTTTTTTTTTGAGACATTTTTACTTCTAGTGGACGAGAGATATTCTTACCGCTAGGAAAGGGCAAGAAAACATGCATATAATTGCAGTTAGCACATCTTGAGATATAGCTGCAGATATAAATAAAGATAGCCAAGTTCCATAACATAAAGGGCATGAAAGCAATTCGCCAATTTTCCCCCAATTATCAACTATATAATCATTAAAATCCTCGATAGTATATACCTCTTCTTTCTTTTTAACCCAAGAAAACAGATAGATTTTCATACTTGTAGACTCAAGTATAGAAATTAAATTCGCTACTATAAAAGTAGTTAATATATAAATTAATATAATTTCAACCATTAAGCCTAGGATATACAAATGCAGAATATTTTCTTCTGATACTTGATCTGCGGCATGAGGTACACCCTCCGGGGCGATTTAATTCTTCAACATATTTCTTCTTGAGATCGTCACATCCATTAAAATCGCCAGATGAGCAAGGCGAATTAATATCTAAAAAGATTTTGATTATTTCTCTTTTCTGATCTTCAGTCATATCAAATGTTACACTCTATATTACAATACGCTTGACATTTTTCAAGATATATGCGATGATTACATCATGACAAATACTATTAAACAAGGCAAGATTAAAAAAATTAGATAAAACTTGACAATTATACATTAATATGATATTATATATAACATGGATTCAGCAGAAATAGAAGGATATTTAATTTTAGGTTGTGCATTAGTTTATGCAATTTGCCTTATTATAAAATACAAAGACGGAGGACAAGGGATTTAATTATGAAAGAACTATACTTAAGATCAATATATAATCAATATATAGGATTGCGAGACCAAAGCCTCGCAGACCTTACAAACTTGCTTGAAAATTCTGCAGGCATTGGAGAGCATGGAGAAGTCGGAGAAGAGATTAAAAGAATACTCGAAAAGGTAGATCGATTTGACTCACTCGCTTCAACCATGAGCAAGTTCTTGACAGCCCAGAAAGAAGAGGGCAAAGAAGTTGAACATCCATAGATATCTAAAATACTCAGACATAGCCTTAATTCCCAACTATAGCGAAGTTTATAGTAGGTCAGATTGCGACACACGTATTAGTTTCTGCGGAGAAAAATTTAGGCTGCCGATTGTCCCATCAAATATGAAAGCGGTGACGAATATGAAACAGTCTAAATGGATGAGTGAGCGTAATTATTTCTATATTATGCATAGATTTGGCAATAACCTTAAAGATATAGTCTCAGAAATGAATAAAGAAAATTGGGAAAATATTTCTGTTAGCATGGGCGTCAAACTAAAAGATAAAAAAGATATAGTTGCGCTAGCAAAATACAAACAAAAAATAGATTATATTACAATTGACATTGCACACGGACATTGTTCCAGAATGAAATCAGCTATCGATTGCGTAAAAAAACATATGCCAGAGACTAAAATTATTGCAGGCAATGTTGCTACCCCTTCTGCCGTTAGAGACTTAGCTTCTTGGGGAGCAGATGTAGTTAAAGTTGGAATAGGCCAAGGCTCCCCTTGCACGACGAAAGATAAAACAGGATTCACGTTACCAATGTTTACTTGTGTAAAAAAATGTGCAAATGTTTATTCAGGCAATTTTACAGATGAAGGGAAAAGAATCCCAATCATTGCAGATGGAGGAATCCAGTGCAACGGAGACATAGCAAAAGCTATTGTAGCAGGAGCGGGCATGGTTATGGCTGGAAGTCTATTCGCGGCCTGCATAGATAGCCCTGCAGCGCCCAGTTCAGTTAATGGAATTCTTCATAAAGCTTATTTTGGCTCTGCTAGCGCAGAAAACAAAGGTCACAGCAATAATATTGAAGGAAAGCTTACAAACATTGGATCTAACGGAATGAGTTATGAGCAAAAATTAAACGAAATCCGCCAAGACCTACAAAGCTCGATTTCTTATGCAGGAGGAAGCAATCTAGATGCACTTAAAAAAGTTGAATATTCTGTAGTTTAAATTACTTGACCAGTAATTTTATATATAGCGCTTTGGGTTTTGATTATTAAATTGTCCCCACTCATTCCTATATTAGCTCCTCCACTAATTTTTAAGCTTTCAGTGAACGAAGTGTCTGCCAAAGCGCCTAAAGGGAGAGCTTTTTCATCAATTCTATCTGAAACAAAAGTGGATACTTCACTTTCGCCCGTGATCTTAGAAGCGAAAGAACTACTCTCAATAGTTGGCAATGTATTAAAGTCTACTTGGGTCCCCGCCCTCATCCCCGGAGCATGAACTTTTTGGCCAGAAATCAACCCTCCTGAGCCATTATAATTACCAGCATCTCCTGCTTCGCAAGTTAAATTTAACCCCTTAATAGCTACATGATAGTCCCTTAAGTCTGATATGTCTTCAGATAGAGTCATGCCTTCTGCATCTTTATCATTTCCATCACCCATTAAACCTGTAAAATCAATTCCCACTAAATTTTTAATATTGAACTGGCCAATTCCTACCGGAGACCCCCGGAATGAAGAGGCTCCGCGCCTTGCAGGAGCATATCCGTCATTTGCATTACCTCTAAAAATAGGATACTGAGTAAAAGCGTCAACATGTTCATATTCTAAATCTTTACCATCCGGCCAGCCGACCCCTGCATGCGTTCCACCAATAACCATGCCATCATAAAACTGTTTATAGCCAGCAATTCTTTCGTCTCCGAATGTATTAACCCCCAGTTTTGCTTCTCTAAAATCGGCACTATCGTCGTCCGCTGATATGTCAGTATAGTTAGAAGATTGATCCATAAAAAACATATCTCCAGCGAGAATGTCTTTTTGTATAGACGTCAGAGCAGTTTTTCTTTCATCATCAGACTCTCCTATTCGTGCATTCCAGCTAAAAGTATCCCATATTTTTATTTTTATAAATCGACCCTCTTCAGGGTCATTGCTTAATCCAGCGACGCCTTCTTCATCAAAATTTATAGTTACGCTTGGACTGTTAGAAGACGCGACTTGGTTTGACGTGGTTGCGGGTTCGGAGGAGGTTTTGCATAAATGAGCAGTCATGTGCCCTACGTTATTTTGTATATCACCTTCATCGTCTGTGCCGAAAACACCAATAGTTAAGCTATCCATAACTAACAACTTATTTTTAGCTTTTTCATCAAAAGCGGAGTTATATAAATCCAAAAAGCTTTGCCTGTTTTCTACTATGTCGATTAGGTCTGTTTTCCACCCCCCCAGTTCTTCTACCACTTCTCCATCTGCAACGCCTTCATCAATTTGAGCGACAACTAGCCGATAGTTGTAGAAATGAACGCCGCCATCTGAAGTTGGAGGCTCTTCTTTTTCTGCAATCTCGCGAAGTCGAGTAATAGGCAATAAACCAATACCAAGTTTGTTTGCGAGGTGAGATACTGGTCGTGGAGTATTTGAGTTGGAGATTGACAGACTCCTTTTCGTCCCGTTTTTGACCATCCTCCAAACTGCTACGGCTGCGCTTCCAGTCAAAACCCTTCCTGCAGAGTCTATTCCGGATATGCGATTAATCGCATCACTAGTTAAGAGCTCTGTCCTAGCATCAAAACTTGTAGGAAATTCATCATCACCGACTGATACAGACTCAGGAATTGGTTTATTAAAATCGGTTTGCGCTTTTATAGTCTCCCCATCGGCATTTTCATAAGAATAACTAATTTTTTTCCAATTACTAGGCCTAGAGGGGCTGGTAGATGTCCCATTCATATATGTCGCGGCATCAAATGGCTGATCAAATAAAAACTCCATACTTCCGCCGGTAGATTCAGGTTCAAATACAACTGTTTTATTTATTATATCTATATGTTTTTGAGAGCCCGTAACATATTTAGGTTCGCCATTAGACTCAACTCCGGCCTTGGCCTCAGCAACCACTTTTATTCTAATGTTTCTACTGTTTGCTATTGAGGGGTATGCGTAAATTTCTCCATCAGCAGAGCTAACGGTTCTGTATCTTTCATTATATTGAAAAGAATAACTAACTCCTTTTAATAAAGATTTTTGTGCGCCCTGTGAAATTAATCCATGAATCCACATTACGTCCCCCACTTCGGCGTTGCTCGAGTCGTCTAAAGCGACAAGTCCAACCTTAACTCCAGACATAAAAGGGCTAGTGTTAAAAGCCGACCGGTCACTTATTACGGTTGAATCTTCGTCGATATCAATAATTTGCCAAGATAAGGAAAATGTATCATTTTCTTCTTTAACTTTTACGGAGCTATGGGCTGCGCCGTTTACCTTCAGATTCGATATTACTGGCACAGCACCGGCTCTGAATTGAAAATTCCCAACAGATACTCCCATAGAGCTTGTTGTAGAAACCTGCTCTCTCTGTGTCGTAGAATTTGTTGCTTTTGTAATTGCCTCTACATACCAGACTCCCTCGGAAGCAGGTTCGGAAAGGGTGAGACTACTCTCGAAAGAGCAAGAGAATGCGCTCGAACTACCTCTATTTATTAATTCTGTATGACGCTTAATTCCATCTGGGCTATAAAAACACACCTCCGTAGACATCGTGCTTTGATTAAAGCCGTCGGAGGGAGGGTGGGAGCCTTCGACTTTAATTTTTACTTTATCTAGTTGGTTTTGAGAATCAAGAACGACGCTCGTTAAGTCAGGCCCGGGCAAGTCATAATTTTTAGACTTAGAAAATCCTCCGTCCATATCAATTTTTGGCGTAATTACAGGAAATTTTTGGTCCATAGATCCAATTTTTTCCTTATCAAAATATATGGCAGTTATAACATATTTACCTTCTTCTTCTTCAGATATACCTTGTATTTTATACTCTCTAGCATACCAGTCTTGCTGGTGAGAATCTCCATCTTCAGGCTTGACTAAAGCCCAATCGGTTCCCGGAGGAATGACTTTTTTACCTGATGCATTATTAGATAATTTATTAGTGAACTGAAAAAAGCTTGCATCCTCAAGGCTTCTAATTTTGATAAATTGATCACCAAGATCAGGGGCGCGCTCAACAATGCCACGAACAATTTGGGAATTATTCAACTTGTCGATATCCTCAAGGGTTCGTCCGCCCCCAGAAAAATTACTAGAGTCATTGATATACTCAATTGAATAATTAGGATCTAAAGAAGTAAGTATTATTTCAAAATTAGCCCCCTCCTGACCATCAGTTAATAAAGTTTTTATATCAACCTCCTCAGTTAGCCTCAGAATAGTATCATCAGACTCATGAATACCTAGAATTTTACCTATTTTTTGTTGCTGATTTTTTAACCTGTCGTTTACAGTTATAATGTTTCCGGGCTGAAGAAACAATGCTCTATAATCTGTAGCAAAAGATATTACTTCAGTATTTAGTGTGGACGTAAGGAAAAACCAACGACCCATTCTATGAGCCTGACCCCTAGAGGTGCAACCCAGCGGCTCGAGATTTTTCTTAATGATCCCTAATTCTTTTATGCCCTGCTTGTCTTCTACATATTCATATTTTTTTCTAAAATCATCTCTTTTGTCCATATACGAAACCCTTGCGACAGTAAACCTTGAGGCCTTAGATGCGTTAGAGTATGTAAAAACCCCGCCGTCTACATTCGTATTAGAAAATGCCATAGATGGAGGCTCGGTCTCTATTCCCGGAGTTCTTTCCCAATGCTCTTGCCAATTATTGTCTATGCCGGGTTTTTTATTTATTGAGCTTGCAGCAACACGACATTTAAAAAAGTTAAAAGAGTTCTGAGGGCTCTCAACAACAGTTCCTACGGAATAGTTCTTATTCTGGCTCCAAACTTGGTAACTAACACTACTACTACCACCATCCATAGAAACAGAAACGCCTCGCCCGTCCCAAAAAGCTATGCCGTGAAATATTTCAGATATACTTTTTAATAATTCATAAGACTCCTCTTCGTTAGTAATCATTACATTACAAGTGTATCTTGGTTCTTTTTCATTTTGGCTATAAGTATCATCTACGCCAATAAAATACCCTTCCTCATCGACGGCATCACAATATCTTCCTATTTTATACAGAGTCCATTTATCTATTTTATGAACGTCAACATGACTACCTAAGCCGTATCTATTATTAATTAATAAATCATAAAATATCCAAGCGGGATTATCGCTCCACGCTTCCTTAAAAGTCCCATCCCAATCTCCATTGTAAGTTTTATCATCTGGGCTGTTGCGAGGAGCACTAGGCAATCTTTTTTCAGGAAAATAATTTTTCGGAATCAAAATTTTCTTTAGTTTTAAATGATAGGTTCTACTAGGTATTCCGTTAAAATATCTGGAATTAAAACTTTGCTGCATTACGGCAGAAAAAGGCAAGCTTAATCTTTCATCAATTATCTCAGTCACGCTCTTAAAAGATATATTATTACTCAACAACGGAGAGATAACTTCTCTACCCAATTTGGTCACTTTTATATAACGCGTTTTAAAGTTGGTGCTCTCGTCACAAGGGGGTAATTGAAAACAATCAAAAGAAGAAGCTTGATTGCTTGCCCCTTGAGAGCTAGCCTGCCCGTCATCTGGGTCGATATATGCAGTTTGTAATGCGTCTTCAAACGAGCCTCGAACGCCAGAATCATTTTTATTTTTGTACCCAAATTGTCTATACTTATTTAATCCGTGACCACCTGTATAGTCCGCATCTGTATCAAATTGCGTTGGGTCGGCTAGCTTTCCTCCGCTTACGTCATCAACTCTTCCTGCGTCAGGAGCACTTTCTACAGAATCTCTATCTTCAGCTTCAGAAATATCTTTAAGCTGATAATCCGTTGCGAAATTTCCAAATTCTGTCCCCCAAGGAGCTCTACCCACATCAATCAAATAACTACCACCTTGAACAATTCCCTCGATATAATAATTTCTTGTTACGGATAATCTAGCTTTATTGGAGTCGCTGGATTGCGTAACACCATGTCTAGAGAGCCATGCCTTAAAAGAAGGGCTCTGAGCTTCTTGATTTGTTAGTCCATTAATGCCAATTTGAATTTCAAAACCAACCCTATATTCCCTCACTGAAGATATTAGTCCTGATTTTCCCGGGCCAGACCCATGATCTACAGTATCGCTTAATCCATCCACAGAAATTGTAGTATATGCATAATCAACTTCGGAGTTTGAAACTGTATGAGTGACAGGAAAAGCTCCTTCATTATAATTAGCTTGTCCGGGGCTCCATGAAGTGAAATTTCTTGTTTCAGTATTTGTTCTAACATCACTACCATACTGTAGAGAACTATGCGTATAACCATATTTTTTTGCTAATTCTGTAGACTGAGAATCCCCTAAGTACCACCCGATAGCATTACCATAATTATTTCTATAATTCGCCCCACTTTGCCCCTCCATATTATACTTAGGCGTTAATCCACCATCGACAGCCGAAGTGCTATGAGTTTTCATATTGGGCCCAATAAGACCTCTTCCGATATCAACAGTTCTATATACCTTCGATCTGGCCCAAGCCATATTAGTTAGCCCCGCAGCATCACCTACAGAAGAGTTTAATGAAAGACGGCGGAAATTAAATGTATTATTTTGATTTTGGACTATTGTATTATTTAAGAAAACCCCTTGAGCTATCGTTGCATCCTTATCTGTTTTTAAAGCTATTTCATTTCCATCAGAATCACAGAATCCTTGAATAGGTCCTTCGCAGATTAAATCAACGACCTCCATTTGAGAGAAGCTCTGGAGAATATTATTTCCAGCAGAAGGAGGCTTAAGCAAAGGGACAGGGGGAGGACTACCCTTACCCCCGCTAGTGTGACCGGCAATTTTTGGAGCAACATGGTAGACGTCTCTTTTTTCGTCATAACTTACATTAGTTTCGTATATGGCTGCGGATAAAAAAATCATCAACTCTTGTTCTGAAGCGTATTTTCTTCTTCCAAGGGTTTTGTTTAATATACCATAAAATTTTACGTTAATCATGATTTTACTTGGTTAAAAAGATTTCTATTCCATGTCTGAGCGCCTATTACATAACTTCCAACCCTCAGCCTTCCGTACCCCACAGGAACAGGCTTGCCTTGTTTTTGTACATTAGCTTCTCCTTGAAATTCATAAGATTTTGTTTTTACAGACTGCTCAGAGTTATTGTCCATTTCTGGTTTCGGTACAGAACTTGCGGCTTGAATAATAGCTATCCCGACATTAATAAACAACATTATCAAAAAGGTAGCGAAGGGCCCTAGAGACCCTTTGGCTGCAGGGACTAAATCGATTCTCTTAGGGCAGCTCTTTAAACATTCAGACTCACTATCCACTACCTTGCCGTCGCATAATATAGAAAACTCCATAGAGTCAAAATTTTGTGCTAAAAACTGCCTAAACCTAGGTTCAACACACTCCATTGCGGACATAACCTCCTCAAACCTATTCAAACTAAATAGGTATTTCTCGCGAAACTTTTTTTCTAAAATACCATGTAAAAATACTTCTGTCATGATTTTACTTGGTTAAATAAATTACGATTCCAAATTTGATTACCAACAACATAGCTACCCACCCGCAGCCTTCCATACCCGACAGGAACAGGCTTGCCTTGCTTCTCTAAATTCACTTCTCCAGAAAACTCAAATGATTTTGTTTTTACAGACTGCTCGGAATTATTATCCATTTCTGGAGGAGCAATACTGTTTGCCGCAAAAAGATAAGAGACGGCAACGCTGACTACCAATGAAACAAGAAACCAGCCTAATGATATAAAGGCGCCTTCACAGGTAGGGATTAAGTCTATTCTACGAGGAAGGTCTGCTTGAAATCCACTTGTATCGCTTGACATAACTTTTTTGTTTACGAGAATAGATAAATTCATTTTATCCACATTATTTTGTAAAAATGTTATAAAGCGAGGGCTATTAGAATCTATCGCTATAAAAATATCTTCCGGCCGAGATACATCTAGAATATATTTTTCTTTGAACTTTTTAGCCAGTATTCCATGTAAGTAAACTTCAGTCATTAATAATTCCCCTCACTCTTTCTATATGTTTGCTTTCTGCATATTTAGGATAATAAGCGTCAAATTCTTTTGCGGGATTGACATAAAGCATGCATGGCAGAGCATAAGATTCTGCAGCAAGAATATCGTCCCTTGAAAATGGTGCGTCACAAGGATGGCTGTGGTAAATTGCGATAATTTCGCTACGAAGTTTTGTTTCTAGATATGTTTCTGGATGGATCTCAAACCTTTTTTCGGGAGTCGAAGACACATTTTGGCAATGGATAACGGCAACCTTATCCCCTTCAACAACAAGGAACCCACAAACTTCTTCGCTCGATTTACTTAAAGCATGGTTTTTAATTTTCTGTAATATATCGTTCACTTCTACTGGTCTGTTGTGTCAAAATCGAAAGTCGCAGGAAACCCTCCAAACCTTAAAAATTTACTATTGGTATAACCTCTTGCGTTCTGAAATCTTATCTTGCAACCCTTGATTGTTTTTGAACATTGGTCAGGAACCCAATGACCGCTCTTACTTTCGGGAGAGGTGTTATTAGAGCTCTTATGCTCAATGATGCATACCCATATAGTTAAATCATTTTGTACCCTAATTTCCCCTGAGCTGCTAAGTTTTGTAGTCTTCGTACCGTCTGTATAGCCTGAACTCTTTAATGACGGAGTTTTAATTACGTCTCCTCTAGAATAATTTTTATTTTTTGCCCATTCTGGAATAAATAAAGTATGGTCGGTCTCGTTTATTTCGCTAGAATAGTTTTGAGTAGCAACTCTTCTTTGGTTTCCAGTTTTGCGCTTAGTGTTAAGATTAGTTAATCCTGAGGCATCAGAATCATATCCTGAGCTTGCGTCGAGCATAAAATTTTCATCATCAAGATCCGTTGAGGCAGGAGGGCCAGAATACGAACAGCCTTCTCCTCGGTAGCACCACGAGCAATGGTTAGATAAAATTGTTCTATTAGGTATGGTGACATTTTCGGAATCAATGGATGTGGTTAATTCATATTCAATTTTCTCCTTTGTTTCATTAACTTTTTTTGATATGAAATACAGCTCCCTAGAAAACTCAAAGACTTCACTTTTATTCCCGATTACTTCATCTCCAGATTTAATATCTGCACCACTAGATGCAGTTCCTCTTGTTCCCCAAGGGTTGGTATTCCCGTTGTCTGGAAAATTTTCTCCATCTAAAAATCTAGCGAACACCCTTCTCCTGATGACTCGGGCATTGTTTAAATCGTTATAATATAAGTTGTACTGCGAAATCGAATCAAAAACAGGAAACATAGCATCAGAGCTAGCAACTTGTTCGGCAATTCCTTTATTTGATATAATTAATGTTGGCCTAGGCAACCCTTGAGATGCAGTAGCGAAAGAATTTGCCTGAATACCAATAGGGATATAATAATAACCTGCCCACCTTAGACCCTGCTGTTGAATATTGTTTAAAGTATTACCCGAAAGCTTAGAGAGATTATCGGCAGAACAGAACCTTAGGGCGTATTCTCTATTCTGCCAGTCATCAACGTCTTGCCTGCCATTAATATGATAAATCTCATATAAAGATATGAGAGACGTCGGGGCGAGCCCAAAACTCTCTTCCATATTTCGCGCGGAGTGCTGATATTCTTCTAATGACATATATTATATTTACACTATACTTGTTAATATTCTAACTCAGTAAGCTCTATATTCTAAATGTTTTAGAAAGTATTTTTAATATAAATTGTTGATTAAAGTGATCTATAGATTGAATTTTTAGATTACTCCTCTCCTTAGGTCCAACTTTAAAGCCATGAATTTCATTTGTCCTGAGCATTCCATCTACAAAATCATAAGAGTTATTATCCTTAAGCCAATACCAATATTCATCAATTTCATTTTTATTACATTCAACAAAAACTTGACTATTTAAAAAACATTTGGCATAGAGACTTATATCCCTAAAACAGTATACTTGGCTTGGTGGAATCGTCAAACTTCCATGAATTATTAAATCCATATATATTTTTACACAAAAAAACACTTGACAAAATATTCATATCATGATACTATATATGGCATGACTGAAGAAAATAGTAATACTAAAAAAAATACAGAATGGTCTGATCGAGAGATGGGCGCACTGTGGAGAAAACGCGGCAGTACAGATTATCTAACTGGACATTTCAAGACCAAAGAACTTGGTCAAGAGGTTGTTCACAAGGTTGTAATCTTTGCCAACAAACATAAGGGAGAGAATGAAAGAGCGCCAGACTTAATTATTTATAAGTCTAAAGACATGCAATCCGCCTCTACGCCAGAGGTTAAGGTTGAAAAGTCTGAGCCTGCGCTTGCTTCAGAAATTCCTGAAGAATTATTTTGACTAACAGGGGGGCTTGGGTGTAAATAAGAGTATGAATAATTACGGACTATTACATTCGAGCTCCCTGCTGTCAAAAAATGACGCAAATTGTGTTTTTAGGAACTTTTCTAAAAAAAGTTTTTCAGCTAAAGCCGTAGAAGAGTCTGCGGTAGATCTCGGAAAGGTTATAATACACAATGCTATTGTTGCACAAAAGACAATAAAATATTGTCACGCTAACGGGATTAAACATTATTCAATTTACCATGATCTTATTCCACTGCTTCACGACGAGTCCGTTCCATGCTCAATTAAGGATCTCCCAAATCACGAAAACATAATTCGCGAGCTCAAAAAAATTGGTATACTCGCAAGAAAATATAATATAGATATATCGGTTGATTTGTCTAAAGTTACTCATTTGTGCGGAACGACAGCAACAATGAAAAAATCCGCAGCAAAGATCAACCTATGGTCAACAATTTTTGACCTATTTGAACTATCTCCAGATCTAAGTTCTCCAATTATCATTCAAGTTAATAATTCTGTCAACGAAAATGAAGAGATAAAGCTAAAAAACGTAGTAGATACATTCTATGGCGCTTTTGAGGAAATTTCAGATTCCGCACAAAACAGAATTACTATCACAAATGAGAAAACTGGCTGCTGGAATTGCGGAAATCTATTTAAATGGTTCCATCTATATTGTGGGGGGGAGTATGGCAAATTTTTCTCGCTATCGTATAATATTTTAAATCACAAATTAAACCCATCCGAAGTTAATGGGGGGCAAGTTACAGACCTGCAAAATGTCCAAGCTTTCGCACATACTTGGGCAGAGGGATCAAGGCCATTTTTTATTTGGGATGAAGAACCAAGCGAGTCTGCTTTTACAGAAGAGGGTAATGACTTTGGAATTCCCTTGAATTGGGTATGTATGGGTGCGGAGAGTGACAAAAATATCCTATCTATGAGAGGGGACACGGTAGAAGAATCCACTTTAGACATCAGTACATTCGATGAATTCCTTTCTGTAGATGTCGATATAGATGAAAATGACCTTGAAGAAAGTGAAATTGATTTAGCGCATAAAACCATCAAGAGGGCACTGAAAACAAAAGGCGGACAAGACTTCAATGCAATCTACGGATTTTAATGGCAGACCAGTTAGAGCTAGATAAAGCATACCTTAAAATGGCTCACGTATGGGCAAATCTTTCAAAAGCTAATAGAAAAAAAGTCGGATGCCTTATAGTAAAAAACGGCTCGATAATATCTGACGGGTATAATGGGACACCGAGCGGCTTTAACAATGAATGTGAAGTTAGCATAATGCCAAAATCCGTAGCGCCAGAAAGCTTAAGCGAGCATCCCATAAATGCGCTTGTCACAAAACCTGAAGTTCTCCACGCGGAGAGTAATGCAATCACCAAGTTGGCAAAATCAACTCAATCAAGCATTGGGGCGACAATGTATATAACAATTTCTCCATGCATAGAATGTGCGAAATTAATTATTCAATCTGAAATCGCAAGAGTAGTATGCGGAAATCTATATAAAGACACCAAAGGAATTAACTTATTAAATAAGGCAAACATTTCGACTCATATTCTAAATCAAGTAGAATATATCCAATAATTTTTTATAATAGACGTGCATAGTATAAATTTTACAGAAATTAGATCAAACATTTTCGCAAGAGACGAAAATGTCCATAACAATAGCGGTTGGGAAAATTCAGGTAAAGCAATATGCTTAGTAAGCCCATACTCCCTTGGTATTCAAGATGAAAATAAATTAAATAATTATATATCACTCTTTAATCATTTAATAAAAACCTTTAGGATATTTTACAAAATTAGAATAATAACCGAAAGCAATCATCGAGAAGTAACATTAAAAAACCTTGAAATAGAACAAAACGAAATTTTTACATTAAATGACCAAATTAATATTTTACATGGCAACCCCAATCCTAGACAGTTTCTATTTAGTAAATCTGGAATAAAATTAACTAAATTCGAATGCAGTCTTTCATCAAACTTTATAAATAAAAATCAAGACCAATTAAGAAAACAGCTTCCGGATTTAGACGGTGCCACCGAATATGTTGAGCTACCCAGAGGTCTTTCGTTCAATGACTTTTGTGTTTGCGATAATTTTATATTAATTTCCAAATCTATTGAAGATAAACATCCATCAATTAAAGAAGAAATAAGAGAGTTTTTTAATGTTCAAAATGTTGTGACATTTTCAGCGCCGAACAATGAAGTGGATATCTCAAGATATTTTCGATCCCTAGACTCTGTTGCGCCGATTAATTACGGAGATGATCGCTACGTCGTCACAGATAACCCTCAGTTAATTTATTCTTTTTTTGACAATAAGGTTTTAGATGGTAGGGTTTCTGATTGCCTTAAAAAGCTGGAAGACCTAACCTCGGTAGACGAGCTTACTCTGGATAAGGTTAAATTTAATAATTACATAGACACGTCTAAACCCAACTCTTTAGACTTTACGATTTTAGATGCCGTCTTCACCCTTCCCCTGTATAATGCAGAATACCACGAAAATTACAATGACCTTGCAGATATGTATCCAAACAATTATTTCCTTAGCGTTACCCATCCCAATCTGGACGCGGCACATAACGTTGGAATAAACTTTTCAAATTTCGCTTTTCTTGCACAAGTAAAATGAATAAATCGACATCAAAGCGCCTCAGGAAATTGGCAGAAAAAATACACAAAACGGAGGAAGGCAAACATGCTCCTGAAAAATTTATACTAAAATCTCTAAAAAAACAATATAAGCAAAAAAACCAAGAAGAAAGAAAACAGTTTTTAAATTTGCTAGAAATTTCATAAATTATATATAAAAAATATTTTTTATTGACTTTTAAAGCGTTTTAGCATATAATATATAAATGAAAGTAAAAAAAGAAGTTCAAAGCATGTCGAAGAGAGGTCGAAAAAAAGGCTCAACATCTTTTACCCATTTGACATATAAAGAGCTCGGCAGATTTGTCGGAGCAGAAACCTTGGTTCCAGTACATAAGTCATGGCTAGATCAATTAGGCTTTGATGTTTATACCCAAGAACAAATCAATCAAGTAACACAGAAGAACAAGTCCTAAAGTGTTCAGCATCAACATTAATGTGTAGATAATTATAATGAAATATATCTTTTTGCTTATAACTATATCCTTTACGGGATGCCTATCCACCGTTCCCTTGGTTCCAACCAAGGTTAGCCGAAGCGAAGACGGCACTATAACGAGGAAAGAATACATCCCTGTTATTGATGACGCTAATAGACATATTTCCTCTGCGGTCAAAAAAGTTCCAATTCATGTAAAGTTATATCATATGCCGTCTGCAAGACCAAATCGTCTTGCAATGCGTGAAAACTGGTCTCAGCCTCCCCACATTTATGAATACGATACGGCGGAACAAAAATATGAAAGAGAGATTCAGGGTGGCTCATTCGAGCTTCCCGGCTCAATGAATATTATAGATTATATTCACTCAAATATAAACAGACCCTCAGATTTTCAAAGCGATCAATCCACAGATCCCTTTATAAAGTTTTAGGTCTGAAATGACAATAGAAAAACCAAACACATTCGATATGTTTAAAGAGATTGCAATCCAAAAAGGGTATCGCCCTAAAAGAGCGACCACACTACTAAAGAAAGAAAACGTTCAATTTATATTTGACACGCCCTCAAAAAAAGGTATTGAGGTTGACTTAAAAACCAAGAAAAAATTTAAAAATAAATCTTTTGACAAATGGATCTGGATTGAATTTGCCAACAAGCGAGGGGGAGAAGGCTGGCTTTACGGTCGAGCAGCTTTTATTGCCTTTGAGACTTCAGACTCTTTTATACTGGTCAACAGGAAAGAATTGGTAGAGCACATATCATCGCAAAATCTAGCAAGATTTGATTTACCTTTCGTAAAAGACCCATGGCGAGCGAAATACAGAGTATTCAGAAGATCAAATACTCGAGAAAAGCTAACCCAAATACAAACTCACGATTTACTAAAACTAAAGTCAGCCCAAGTCTGGAAAAAGCCACAAGCAAATGCTTGAAGTAGCTTTAAATTCAGTATGGTCTTTCTTAGGCACAATATGCATTATTTTATCAATTGGATTTTCATTATCTTTGCCGATAAGCATTTATTATCGCAATAAACAACTTGAAGCCTCTAAAGTTTTAAGTTCAATTAGATCAAAAATATTAGAATAAAAAATGGAAGATAAAACAAAATGGTATGTCGTCACCCGCAATGGTAGACGAATAGAAGAACGAAATTATTATACTAAAATGGAAGCCGAAAAAAGGCTAGAGTCACTTAGGATTACGCTTAAAAAATGGAAAGATCCAGACTATAAGAGTGTCAAAATTAGACGGACTATACATCCCGAAGGGATAAAATAAATGGAGGAGATTGATTTCTTAAATCCCAATAAAACATATTTTTATAAAGGATTTAAGATTACTCCCCCAAGTTACTGGATCAAAGAATTCCTAAACGCAGTTAATCAACTTTCGTCTGAACGTAGGGCGCTCCTTTTCTTAAATCAAACAAACGCTGAATTACTTTTTAAAACAAAAGCCTTTCGAAATGTTAAGTCTTTTCGCTTTGAAAAAAACGGAAGAGGTATGTACTGGAGGATAACGAAGCCAGAAGGCTCAGAAAACGCTTGGGGTCTAGATGTTTTTAATCCTGACCATGGCGGAATTAACGCGACAGATTTTGTTAGAGCTATACCCACATATATGAATTTAATTTATCAATTTAAGGATTTCTTTAAATGCAAAAAAATGAGAGCTATTGTACTCAGGGATAATGACCAATCAATTAGAATGTGTCAAATATTAGTTGAAAAAAATTACTTAAAAGTAGAGGCTCAATTAAAAAAAGATATTTATATAAATGGCAAAGATCGTGATTTAGTTTATTTTAATGTCGTCTAATAGTTGAAAAAATAGAAACTCATTATAATATATATGAACGAATTAATTATTATTACATTATGTCTCTTATGGACGTACTATTTCTATAAACTAAATAAAAAAAAGATTAACGAAAATATTGAATCTTTAAATCAAGAAGTTTTTAAATTAAAAGAAACCTCCGAAAAAGATAAACAATACATAAATACTCAAAGACTAGATTTCTCAAACACAGTAAACCAATTAAAGCTCAGTTTAAAAGAAGAACTAAAAATTCTAAATGAAAAAGAGCAAAATTTGAAAACTGAAGAAAGAAAGCTCCAAAATCAAGTCTTAGTCTTAGAAAAAAACCTAGAAGAAGAAACAGAAAACAGAAAAAAAATCTTATCCCAGAAAAAAAGTAGTGAAGTACGACTTGGCCATATCGCCGAAACGCTGGCTCCATTCTTGGATCACTTTGACTTTGATCCAGAAACCTGCACTTTTATGGGAAAGCCTATAGACTACGTTTCTTTCGGTGAAGAAGAAATTACTTTCATAGAAATTAAAAGCGGCAATAGTCAATTAAATTCAAGGCAAAGACACATAAGAGATTTAGTTAAAAACAAATGTATAGCATGGAAAGAAATTCGAATTAAATAATTTTTATTATGAAACTAAAACATAAAATACTATCACTAGCTGCAATTACAGCGCTAGTAATTACTAACGCCGCTTTCGCGGGAAATTCAGCAAAAATTGGATACGCGTCAGATTACTTTTATCGAGGTGTCCAAAAAGCAGAAGAATCCCTACAAGCATCACTGGGACTTAAAGGATCCCTAGGAGGGCTTAGCACGAGCCTGCATGTCTGCTCAAATCAAGCCGTTGATTCTGGCAATGATAGCTACCATATGGGGGCGGGAGTCGCTAAGGCATTCGCTGATGATTTGATTTCAGCTTACGTTGGAGTTAATCACTTCGAAGACGTACCCGGAAACGCACTTTCTGAGGTCGAGCTTAGAGCAAGTTACAACGGAGCCTTGTCTCCGTCAGTATCAGTATACAGAAACCTTGATGAGTCTTTGTATACGGTTGAGGTCGGTGCGTCTCATGGGATTGAAACTGAATTAGTCGATATTACCTTGGGTGCAGTTTTCGGTAACACAGAGCTGTCTCAATCTTTGGACGTAGACTATTACACCCTCGGTCTAGATGTATCAAAAGACATCTCTGACAATGCAACAGTTGTAGTATCTACAGACTTCGTAGATGCAGACAACATTGATGATGAGCTTGTAGTAGGTGCATCAGTTGTAATTAATTTCTAATTAAACCCCTAATACATAAATAAAATGGATAATATAGTAAGTACAGTTAAGTCTTCGATTGGAGGCTTGTTCACATTGTTAACGTCAGTCATTGGACTCTTGATTCTCGCCCAAGTGGTGTTCGGAGAAGAGGCCGGTATGAATGTAATTGCAAATTTGCAAAACATCGTAAATGGCTTTGTTGGAGAAGGTGCGAGCCTAGCAGGTTTAATTACCCTACTCCTTATTGTAGGCTTATTGCAAAAGCATACAGCTAATAAGTAGCACATATTTTTTAGCTACATTAAGAGGGCGCTCAAAACTGGGCGTCCTTTTTTTTGTGTAATATAACACATGATACCTGAAGATGATTTTTACGAACCAACAGGCCCAAGAGACTACGACGAACAGACAGATGCATTTAGATTTGATTTAGATAATTTAGTTTATAGATACATTGATGAATTTGATATAAATACTTTTGTCATGGTTGGGGCGTTGCAAGAAAAAATACAAGAATTATTAGAGGTAGGAAATAGCGAAATGGATATAGATTTAGACTGAGTATTCGGTGTAACTCCATTTATGGACCACAAACATCTACTCGTAAATTGTACATTTAAAGAAACCCCATTTAAAGATGAGGTTTTCACAGAATCATGGCTTGAAGAAATCGTTGACAAAATTGATATGGAAATTTTATATCCGGCCAAAGCGGTAAAGTGCTACGATGAAGGTAATGAAGGAATTACCGCATTTTGCATGATAACAACCAGTCACCTTTGTTTGCATTCTTGGGAAACTACAGACCCCAACCTAGTTCAGTTTGATGTATATAGCTGTAAAGATTTTTCTCAAGAAATAATTTTAGATGCAATGCGAGAATTTAAACCCATTCGCCTTGGCTGTAGATTTATAAATAGAGGACTCATGTCAACAACAGGCTGGGAAATGGGGAGAGAAGGGCTATTCTAGAATGAAAATATATTTTAAACATTATTCTGGAGCAATAACAGAGTATGATTATTTATTCTTTGACTGCATGGCAGAAGTGGCTCTTGAGGAAGAGGACGATGCTTTAAGTGAAGGATGGCTTCCTGACGATTATTTAACAAAAAGACACTATTCGGGAGAAATACTAAGATCCCACTGGTATCAAGCGCGTCAAACTAGAATTAATTTAAAAAACTTTAAAGATACCAAGAGCGCAAAAAAAACTCGTAAAAAATGCAAAAACATAGTCGCAACTCCAATTGAAGCAAATAAGGCAAACATGGATGATCTTGAAATAATATTTGAGAAGTATACAGAATATAGAGGATTCAAGGCTTGGGAGTTAATGCCATTAATCCTTTCGGAGCCAGAGAGGAAATGTTTCTTAATTTACTCACTAAATGAAAAACCTATCGCTTTTACGTTCATGAGGGAAGTTGGGGAGAATAGTGTTTTCTCTACTCAATTCGCTTGGGACTACGAAAACCCAAAATTATATCTTGGCAAATATGCAAATCTCGCAGAGATAGACTATTGCTTGCAAAATAATAAAGACTATATGTACCTTGGTTTAGGCTATGAAAAATCATGTTTATATAAAGCGGACTATAAAGGCTTCGAATTCTGGACAGGCCAAGAGTGGTCGGATGATGCGGAACATTATAAATGGCTCTGCGAAAGAGACTCCAGCATAGAAAAAACTAAAGATTTGGATAAAATAAAGAGTTATGATGATAAAAACTTTTTTAAATAAATGATTAAGGACTATCTAGATTACATTTCTATTAAGAGAGATGAGCTTGGAGGTCATGCCATTTGCCCTTTCGCTAAAAGTTTTTTAAATAAAATTAAAATAATAGAGTCTAAAAACTTCCTGAAAGACGCATTTGAATGCATGCAGAACGAAGTTCATCCAACGTTATATTTAATATATGGAAGCTCAAAGCAATTCGATAAAAAATGGCTAGATGAATTCTGTGAAGATCATCAAGAATTTGCAAGAACAAAAGATTTATGGCTAATCTGGGATCATCCAGATCAAATAAATAAAATTAATGGCATCAAGACAAATAATGATGAATACGCAATTTTGTTCATACAAGGTCTGTCTGAATTAAATAAATACTCAGACAAGTTAAAGAATACAGATTATTATAGATTTTGGGACGAGGATTATTATAATAAAGTAGTAAAAAGCAGAAAGTAAGATATTGATGGTAGATAAAGATAATAATAAAAAATATTTAAAAACAGAAAAAGGCAAGGCTGCACAAGAAAAAGCCCGAGAGAAGTACGACAACGCAGACCCTGAACGCAGAAAAGCTCAAAAGAGAGACTATATGCGGAGAAAAAGGGAAAAAGATCCAAATTATTGCAAATGGAAGTAGAAAAAATATTTTTTTACTGTAACACATTACATGACAAAATTAAAAAGGAAAATATTAATAATGGGCTTGCCGGGCAGCGGAAAAACAACGCTTGCCGAGCTGCTCGTTCCTCGACTTGAGGCAGTATGGTTCAACGCAGATGCGGTTCGCACAGAAATCCACAAAGACCTTGGTTTTTCAAAAGAAGATCGCCTTGAGCATTCGAGAAGGCTAGGGAAGCTTTGCGAATTTTCTTCCAAATATGGCAGTTTTTCTGTCGCGGATTTTGTTTGCCCGACTGAAGAGGCTAGAGAATTATTTAATGCAGATTTCACAATCTGGGTGGACAGGATTGAGGAAGGCAGGTTTGAAGATACTAATAAAATGTTTGAAGCTCCATCTAGTTATGACATAAGATTATCTTCCGGCACACCCCAAGAGTGGATGGATGCAGTAATGACTGCTCTTAATAATGAAATGTGGGACAATCAAGCGCCCACAGCCCTTTTAATTGGGAGATATCAACCTTTTCATGTAGGTCACAAAACCTTAGTAGAGGAATCCATAAGGCGCACAGGGCAGTGTTGCATAGCCTTAAGGGATGTTGCGGGAATAAATGAGTCTAACCCTTACGACTTCAAGAGAGTAGAGGAGGAGATACATGCAGCTTGCGCAGAGTTTGGCAATAAGATAAAAGTTGTTGAATTACCAAATATTACTGATGTTTTTTATGGTCGTGGAGTAGGGTATAATATTGAGCAGCTTGAGCTTTCTAAAGAATTACAAGAAGTTTCTGCCACAAAAATCCGCAAAGGAGAAATAGACCAAAAAGGAAAAAAAATAAACACAGGAGGAAAAAATCCTTTCACAGGTGACGGCGTTGAATCATGATGTCTGAAAAGAAAAAAATAAAAACTAAACAAAAACCTTCAAACGGCAAAGGGGACTCCCCAAGAAATATATCAGTTAAGTTTAAGAAAAATTACGATAAAATTAATTGGAAGAAAAAGTCTTAGCGATAATCATTTATTTCGTTTTGGAATTTTTTATCCCAATCAAAATCTTGATCAATTTCCACCTGCTCCTCCTTTAGACTGAATAAATAAAAAACTAAAGCAGATAACGCAAAAAGGCCCACCATAATCCAAGGTAATTTATGTAGCCATGATTTCTTAGGTTCTGGCTTAGGTTCTGGCTTAGGTTCTGGCTTAGGTTCTGGCTTAGGTTCTGGCTTAGGTTCTGGCTTAGGTTCTGGCTTAGGTTCTGGCTTAGGTTCTGGCTTAGGTTCTGGCTTTTTATCAGGAGAGCCAAGAATCATTCCATCTGCGTCTACAACCCCATACCCCCAAGAATTATCTTTGCCAATAACCCCCTTATCATCAGCGTGTTTAATTAATAATTCTCTAATTTTTTCAACGTAAATTTTTTCTCCATTAGCTTTCATTTTAGAAATCAGTAGCGCTACGACTCCCGCTACAAAAGGACAAGCCATAGACGTCCCGCTTAGTTGAGCGTATTGACCCTTGAGGTAAGTACTGTATATACTTACTCCCGGCGCAGCGACATCAACCTCTTTGCCCTTCGAGGAAAAACCTGCGATGTTCCCTCTTTTATCAAAAGCAGCGACAGCTATAGTATCCTTGTAAGCCGCAGGGTAATTTACACCACCATTACCGCTATTTCCTGCCGCACAAATCACAGGAATATTAGCTTGCTTAGCTAAAGTGATTGCCGTTTTCATAACCTCAGACGGGCTTGAGCCACCTAAAGACATGCTTATTAAATCTACTTCCTGTTTAACGCAATAATTAATCGCATCAGCAATTGCCTGATAACTACCACTCCCTTGGTCAGACAAACCTTTAACACAAAGACACTTAGCGCTAGGGGCAACACCAACCATGCCCTGCGTATTATTTTTTGCAGAGATAATTCCCACGCAATGCGTCTGGTGCCCATTTCTATCAAAAATATCTTGTCCCTTAATAAAAGATTTTCCCTTAACTGCATTATCGCCAATATCTTCATGCTCAGGAAGGCCAGTATCGATAACCCCTATAGTAACGCCTTCTCCGGTGGTTTCTTTCCATATAGATGGTATATTTAGCTCCCTTACTCCCCAGCCTGAAGACTGAGATAAAGAAGACATGATTTTTTCAATCTTAAAAGGTGGCAATTCAATGTCCATAATTTATATTACACCCAAAATTCCTCTTGACAAATAAGGCAGACTATGTCATAATATACATATGACAATAAATAGTATACCACTAATAGGCTTAACTGGCTTTGCGAGAAGCGGTAAAGATACATTCTTTAAATTTGCTAACTTAATTTATTCAAATATCAAAAGTTTTGAATGTCAAAGATTTGCCTTTGCTGATGAGCTTAAGAAAGAGTGCGACCAATTCCTCTTAGACAATGTTGGTATTTCGGCTTGGACAGACAACGATTTAGAAAAAAATGTCATCAGACCATTTCTCGTAACATATGGGACACATGTTCGCCGAAAATTAAATCCAAATTGCTGGATTGATAAAATCAAAGATGATGTATTATATTGGATAAATACAGGCAATACTGCGATCATAACAGACGTAAGATATTTAAATGAAGTGCAATGGATTAAAAGCATGGGCGGTAAAGTAGTAAACATTTCTAGAGTTGGGGTTGGGCCGGCTAATGTAGAAGAATCTGAGCAGGCAGAACTCATGCAATCGTATATAGATCATGCCATAGAGTGGCCAACCTACGGCGAAAAATCAATTTCGGAATGCGCTCCTGAAATAAGCAAGTGCATATCTCAATTAGAAACACATACAGAATTAATACAATGAAACTATATCTACTAGAATATCTCTCAAACAAGTTTTGCCCTTATGCAATTGTTGCATTTTTAGTCTTTTACAAAATAGGGTTTTACGCTTGGGAACCTTACGCTATCATGGGTTTAATTTACTTTATAGACCGTTTTTCTTTTAAAACAGGGCATGCTGTAGCAACCTGTACAGAAAGGGGTATAGATCTAGAGAGTTAGGTGTAAATATTAGCGTGGAAGACCGTATAACAAAATATATCATAATAGGGCTTGCGGCTTTCGTAATTTACTTTATGTACGAACAACATAAAGAAATAACTTACCTTAAAGAAACAATCTTAATACAAGATCAAGCGATAAAACAGCAAAACACACTAATAAGCATACAAAAAATGTATATGGACTCTTACCACACACAACAAGACTCCCCAATTATAAATAAATTTTTATGACATTAAAAGACTTAATCAGAAAAAACTCTTTCAAAAAAGTTTTTAATTTAATTTACAGCGAATACCTAAAAGAAACTCCATACAACGAAGTCGTTGAAGCCGACCTCAAATATAGGGTTGCTTGGGATCAGCTTAAAAAAATGACAGGAGAGGAGCCTGAATACAAAATTCATTTAATTGAAATGAATGATGGGTTTGACTGCTGCCTGTATGACGAAAAAGAGGATGAGCTTTTCGCATTAGATTTCTATTCTTGGAAAAAACTACTTAAGGCAGAAGTAATATTACCTAAAAACATGAATCATAATTTAGCTCTTTGTCATATATTATGGGAAATGACATTCTGGGGATTTACGCATGAGCAAGTTCAAAAGCAATCAGATCTAATAAAAAGTGAATCTGAGACGGCAACGGAAGTGTGTATAGACTTAGATGGGCGCATTTTATTATAAAAATGAGGTAGCAAGACTTCTTAGCATTGAGTATAACTCAAATAAAGCAAGAAGACATTTCGAAGACTTAACTTCTGCCTTGAAATATTTAATATATGAAAAAAACATTAAAGATAAAGATATAACTGAACTATATGATCTACTACAAGAAAATAAAGGCAAAATTTCAATATTAAACAAATATATAAATGAGGAAAAATAAAGCGAAATCAGCGAAAGTGTAACCTATTATGTGTTACGATATATTCCGCTGATTCTTTTATGCGGGTGCGTTACAGTAAAACGCCCCTTACAGCCTAGTGACACAAAATTCAATCCAAAAGAAAGAAATTGGGCAGAAATATACAAATATGAGCTTGGAATAGCAATGGACAATGAAGACGAAGAGTCTAAATATTTCTTCTTGCAAGAGATAATTAAGCTAGAATACAAAAAAAGACTAAATATTAAACTTCCAGAAAATCCTGTTCTTAGAATTCACGAATAAAATCCTTGACAAATAAGCGATAATTTGTTAATATTATAGTTATTATGATAAAAAACTTAATTATATTACTACTTCTTTCATCCTGCACAGTAAAAACTGTGAAGGTAAACAATAATGATAAACCAGTTGCGAATGCTTCTGAGCCAAATAAACAAGAGAAAAGCATAAACAAAATTGTAAACGCAGTTCAGTCAAATAATAAAAGTGAATTTTACTTTGTAGAGATAAATAATATACCGCAACCTTTTGATGTGGCAGGTAATATGCCTTATGTATTGTGGATTAACGGGGAAAGAGTAAAAAACTTCCCGATGAACGATCTTAGGGAGTTGGTTAGTAAAGTGGATAATGAAGTGGTGCCCTTTAAGGCAAGCCATGACATTCACGCAGGTTGGCTGACTCCGCACTTTGTGCCCCATAGTAAGACTCAACAAGATTTTCCGCCAATGCCCATGAGATTAGTGAAACAAAAATGAACAGTATTGAAACAAATAAATGCGTAGAGAAATACGAATTAAACATTAATGACGAAGATTTAATAAATGTTTACGTTAGAGAATGGGTCTTGTTATGGTGCGAAAAATACCACCCAGAAGCATTTGAAGAGGCAGAGAGCTTTGTAAGACCTGTGGTCGAAAAAGATGGTAAAGGAGCGTTTTTTAATCAAGAAGCATGACTCAAGAAATAAACAAAACAGACTACTCTTTCTCTAATTCAGAGGGTTTTCTGGAGGTTTATAGAATAGCAAAGACTCAATTTAAAAAGATCATGTTGAATTTTGACGAAAAAAATTTCCAAAAAAGCTTTATAGAACTTTTCTTTGGTAGAGATAACTACTACAAACTTTTTATGAGAAAAAAAGGCAGGATAATATGCGGAACGCTTTCTTACATATTTGATTCTAGTGCCTTTTGTGACATTTTTTTCTGGAATGATACCGTTTTCAAAAGAAATGATCAAGAATTTAGATTCTTCTGCGAAGACTTTTTCAAAAAAACCCGAGATCTCGGTATAGAAAATATGATCGTACCAATGGACAAAACTAGGAAAAGGCATAACTTATTTAAAAAATACTGCGAGAACCTCTATTCAAGCAAAGAAGAGTATGTCTTTCGAGATAAAAACCTAAAGGAAGAATATTCGGATCATTATCTTTTAAAAGTAAATTATGAAAAATATTTCAATCAAAGAAAAATAATTAATAAAACGATGACTAACGCAAACAATGGAAATTAAAAAAGAATTAAAAAATGCAACCTTCATATATGATGAAGAAAAAAAAGTCTTTACTATTATGGACGCTGATGGATTTAATGGCTACATTGAATTAAATAAAGTTTACGCTTTTGCATTTATGAGGTTTGTAGTCCGTATGGCACAAAGGAATTGGTTACGTACAAAAAAAAGTGTTGACAAGGTAGAGGATATTATGGTAGAATTAGAGGATGAACAGGAAGATAACCCAAATCAAATGAACCTATTTAATGAATAATATAACA
>Ga0315320_10000045_pt1 | contig 89495 bp, 60 predicted proteins | sample M140m21515metaG_FD_203458 | JGI IMG/M metagenome (GOLD analysis project Ga0315320, IMG submission 203458) | Ammonia-oxidizing marine archaeal communities from Monterey Bay, California, United States - M1 40m 21515 | ecosystem: Environmental > Aquatic > Marine > Coastal | place: USA: California... | reverse complement strand
CCACAATATGCGGTAATTGATAGACTTAATGCATACGGTAATGGCGGGAAAGGAAGTTGGCAAGCAGCTTTCAATTATACCAGAGCATATGGTGGAAGATTGCCAACATTAGATGAAGCACGTGATATTGTATTTTACAATAGAGGTGATACTTGGATTCCTTATTGGGATAGTGAAGATAATGCGGAAACATATGCGGGTCGAACAAATGCGTGGATGCAGGTTAGTGGTAATGATACTTGGAATAATACAAAAAATGCTAGATTAGGGAAAAATCATACAGAAATGTATGGTAATACCCCTAGTTGGGGGTATCACGGTGGTGGTGGTGCTTATCATCAATGGTTTGTATGGATATTGCCTCCTAATAATATGAGATATCATAAAAATAATCATAGAAATAGAGATCCAGTTTATCAAAATTCATATTTTAGTCCTGTTGTGGAAAAACATATCCAATTTAGACATGAAGTGCCTTCAACGGCTGAAGCAGAAGCACGTACTAATAGTTGGGAAGAGGAAAGTCAACCAATAGATAGAGCCGAATGTAGAATGGCATATGAAAATGAAATGGATTCATTTACCAAATATTGGGATCCTAGATATACTGAACACAGTTCAACATACGCTAGAAATAATGTATTTAAATATAATAATGAGAGAATATTTTGGACAGGCAGAAGGTCTTGGGTAGCTATTGATTTTAAAGAAATAAAAACAGTAACTGGTGTATATATTAAAGGACCAAGGACTTGGAGTAATTTACATTATGGACCGTTTCATATATGGGGAGAATATCGTTGTGATATAAGAGCTCTATGGAGCGAAGAAAAAAAAGAAGTATGGGTAAATAGGGGTAGTTGGGGTACACCGGATAAAGATAATAATTATGGTAAATGGGCTGATAGAAATTATAATAATCTAAATTCAAGTAAACCACATTCATTTACTAATATAATAGACTCTCTTTATTGGGGTGGTTCAAGATTACCAACAGTAGATGAAGCAAGAAAAATGAAATGTGATACAACATTAAATGGAACAACAGATACTTGGATTCCTTGTTTATCGCCAAATGGTGTTAAATCATATGTTCAAATTAACATAAAAGATAGTAGAAAAGGATTTACTCATGCAGAAAAGCACACTAGTTTTCCTTCTTGGGGTAATAGTGGAACAGGAGGAAATTATGCTTCTCATGTAATTCCTGTAATGGGTTACGGTCCTTATATAAGATATTTAAAACCTATAAAGTTACCAGAAGGGCAAAGGACTTGGAATGTAGCTTTTAATGTAGCAGTAGGCGTTGAACAACCTCATGCATTTGAAATACATAATGATGGTACAGGATTAAAAGGTAATCCAGTAATAAAAAATAGCCAGAATGATGGCGTGTCACTGTGGGGTCGCGTTGAACAATTATATTATGTCAGATTTAAACATCCAATTATGTGTCGTCATTTTAAATTTAGATGGGATTCAAAAAATAATCCATTGTGGGGAGGAATGTATTTTGAATTTGCTACAACTAGAAAAATAGAATTTCATTCAATGGGAACTGGTACAGGAAATTGGGCAGGTGATTTTATTCAAAATTCAAATAAATATAAAACACATTTTGGTGAACCATCCGGTGCATCAAAATATGAAGATCCAAATCCTGATAAATATAAAGGAACATATGGAAAATTTAATAAACCCATAGCACTAGATATGGCAAAACAATATGTTTATTTATTTCCTGATAATATACAATGGATGCTGGCGCGAACTGGTAGTGATGGTTCTATATATTTTGCTGATAAAACCGCAAAAGTTAGAAATCGAAAAAATGAAGGACTTAATAATGGTTTTGAAATGATAAAGATTGAAGATAATTATAAACATATTACAAAAAAGAAATATTATACAATCGATTTACAAGGAACAGAAGAGCACGCTCATCAAGGACAATCGGGTCAGGTTAAATATCAGTTGAAATGTTATATTGAAATACGTAAAGATCAAAATATTGACGACGCTTCTTCAACGTATGGCTTTCAAGAACAATTAACTAGAAGAACTTATCTACCACTTGGTTGGACGCCCTTAATACAAGAAAAGTGGGATACATTTCCAAAATGTATAACACACGTTAAATTTCTTTCTGAAGAAGAATTCCCAAATTCATTTGATAATATTTTATTGAATAAACCAGGATATAATTATCAATCTGGATTAGCAGCATATGAGGGCGGTTCAAATGTATCACGCGATATTAACTGGGATAGTATGTATCACAAAAGTACATTACAAAGATCTAGTAGATTTGTAGATAGAATACCGTCTTTAATACCTTCCCCAAAATGGAATTCACAAATACATACACACCACAGACATTATCAAACTGATAAAAGACATGGAGGTAATGGTGGTGGTGGTTATAATACCAATCAATTATTTGCTGGCCCCAATAGGTCTTGTTCTACTTGTAATGAATTTCATAGTATTACAAAATGGAAAGAAACCGCGCCCAGACCATTAATGATATTATATAGTAATATCCCACAAACAACAAATAGTTTAATGGGCAAATCATATTGGTTAGATGGTGATGGTGGATATAATTGGCAGACAACATCAGATCAAAGGCAATCAACACCGGGTGGTCAAATAAAAATATGGGAAAATTGGACATTATTTAATGAAGATTATAATAATACACAACGTTATGATGTATATGGACAATGGATACCTCAAACAACTAATAATAGAAATTGGTCAGCTGACACATATACTAAAATTATAAAAGAATGGAAATTTAATGTTCATAATTGGCCTCCTACTACAGGTTACCCGCGTGTAGGTGGATCTGGTATAAGATGGATTGCCGCAAATATTAATGGGAGAACTATGATAGAACATTTTAGATATAAAGTATTTAAAAAAAATGGTAATAATTGGAATTTAGTAGGTTCAACAACTGGAACAACATTAAGCGTTTCTGATGGAATATATGTAGTAGAATGTACGGCAAAAACGAAAGGCATATCAAAATATTATCATGTTGGATTTTCCAAAGAATGTCAAATAGTAGCAGTATGGTATCCTGGACATGGTAAAGTTAGAAATGGAAAAATATTTAATACTAAAATGTTAGGGGATCAGAAACATATAACTTGGGATAATAAGGGAGCTAGTGCCCGCGACGGAACGCGTGCTACAAGTTTTACAACTTTACAAGTAGCTGGATATGGCAGATTAGTAATTACTAGAAAAATATTTAGATTATTAAAAGCAAATACAAATCAAGTATTACAAACAATAGATGTTCCCGCGAATAGTAATGATGTAACTTGGAATCCAAGAAAAGAAGGTTTATTTCAAATGGAAGCAATTTTTAGAATGAATAATGGCGTGGAAGTTAATTTTGGAAAAAGTGATGTGTTTAGTTTTGAACAACCAAAACCAGATGTCAGATTTGCTGTAAGATTTACTTGTATAACTAATATTAATAATAAATCGTTACCCACTGCTTTACTGAACCATACTGCTGCGTCTGTAAGATTATTTAATGGTTTTTCAAATAAAACAGCTTCTTCTGTAAACAATATGGCACAAAAATTATATATCATACCAAAAACACGTTTACAACGTTATACTCTAACTGTAACAATGCCGCCTTTGTTTAGACAAACTAAAACGTGGTCAAGAACACAACAAATAAGGTGGATTGAAATGCAAAATTCAAATTACATTTATTATTTAGATAATCCAATATCCGTTGATTTAGGACCACAATGGGCATCTACGCGTGTAAAAACATATATTAGTGATTTGTATTGGATGGATCCAACAAGATATCCTAATGTAACTGAGATTTGGTATGCTTTATATAGAAGTGGTTCTAATGGTTATATAAGATTAGCAGAATCAACAACACTAAAAACACGTGCTGATGGGTTTACAAATGAATTTACAAATTTAGAGAAAGGTAAACAATATAGAATACAATTGATTTTTAAAGATAAATGGGGATATTTTTTTAAAGGAACTATGACAAATTGGATAACCGTAGTAGATGAAAGAAGAGAAGTTAATATGATTTATTCATATTTACCACGTTCTAATCAAGTATTATTAGAAAAAAATTCCGAAGTTGTTGGGGCTGTAAGTGTATGGAATGATCTTACAAAAATAGCGGACCCAACAGATAGAAATATACAAAAAGAAAAAGGTTGGGTGGAATTCAGAAAATTCATATTAAAAATAACAGGTGTCAGTCTAAGAGGGGGGGATCCAGATACATTATATATATCGTCTAGGGCAGGTTCTACGACAGATAGGGATCCTTTAATAAATTTATTGCCAAGAACGTATACATGGGCAGATATATCAACCAAAGCAGTTTATTGGGCTTTGGGTGGAGGTGCCGGATATTTATTTAGATCTAGTTATAAAGCTGCTGATTTTCCTATAGAAAAATTTATTCCATATTTTGGATATGAAACCGTGAATTCTATTCCTGAAAGTATATCTATAAAAAATAGTGCGAACAAAGAACAAACGCAATTTTCTTATTTACAGCTTCCGAAAGCAGGAAGTGAAATTGTAATGTCAATAAGGTCTAATAATGGACAAACATGGAAATATTTATATAGGACAACTAGTAATACTGAAAGATGGGGTTTAACAACCGATATAACTAAGGCGGAGGTATTGACAATTGAAAATCATGATAGTTCTACATATAAATTAAGATCCAAAACTGAAAATTCTTATTTGTTTGGTTTAGACACTTATCCTTGGTTAACACACGGAAATCCAGATAGTTGGATAGGTAATCGATGGAAAGTTAGAGGTACTGGTTCTAAAACAGAAGGACGTATGGCATTTTGGAATATTTCAACTCAAAGATTTTTACAATTAAGATGGGATTTGAACCGTGCGGTAGCTTCATCTAAATCAAGCGTAGCATCAGAAAATAATGTAGATAATACACGTTACGGTGATGAAGAAGGCTCACAAATATTTGTAGCAACAAAAGAAAATCCACGTGGTATTTATAAATTATTCAATGGACGATATAATTATGATATAACACTACCTCAATGGTATTCTTCAAAAATTAATGTAAAAGGAGCATTTACAGTGGCAACTAGTCCCGATACACATAATCCATTTGTGAATGTTCCGCCAAAAATGACTATAAATTTTACATTTGGATATATACGTATAAAAGCAGATGGTTCAGATGAATATATAAATCCAAATAAAGTAATAGTAAATGGTAAAGAAAAACAAATGGGTGTTTTCAATGTTATTAAATTGGTAAATGTTAATAATTCAAATGAAACTTGGACTGGTTCTAATAATGGGGATAATAATAAAATTACTTTCAATGATGTGCCTGAAGGTGAGGTTGATTTATTATTGGAGAGAAGCAGATATGCCGAAATGAATAAAGCAGAATTAGAAGTGTTTAATATCGATATTCGTGGTTCTACATCAAACCCGATATTTAATTATCCGAAAAATTTAAATATTAAACCAAAGTTTAATGGTTGGCCATTAGAAGAATTGGGATTAAATGATGACGCCCAAATTGTATTTAAAGTCCCAACTGGATTGGGGGTTAAAACAACATTAACTTACGTAATTGAAGGTCAATATAAATTGAAAGGAAATGATCATATAGCAGGGGCTTTTGAAGTAGTTAATGGTGTGAAAAAAGCATTATGGTTAACCATTCCGGAAAATCAATATCAATTGAAAAAATGGGATTATAATAGAAGATATAAATTTATATTTAATACTCTTGAACAGACACAACAGATGGTGAAAATTAGAATAGGTGCTATATTTGAACATACTGAATATGGTAAAATTTGGATGGGATATGGTCCAACTATGTCTACGGATGCAAATACATTAATGGGTAGAGTTTATTTTTATGACCGTGCTGGTCAGAAAAGCCCAGTTACGGGTGCTAGAGTAAGGGCTAGAGATTTAATAAGTGGTGCTATTTTTAATTATGTTACAGGAGATGGTGTTAAAGATATACAAACAGGTATAGCCATTGAAAAAGGTTTGTTTACTATGAAAACTAAATTAGAAGATTTTGAATTTACTATTGAAAAAGCAGGTTTTTATAAAGAAAAAGCCATAGTAAAAGAAGTTAGAAGAGGATTAAGACCTTCCTTGGGTAATGAAGCAGCCCCAGTAGAATTTGAATTTATTATGAAACCAACATTTTGGGGATGGGATAAAGTAAATGATAATCCAATGGAAATGAGAGTAATGAATAATGTTATTAAATTTAAAGCACCAGAATCAACATTATATAATTTAGCTTGGATTGTAGAATATCAATTATGGAATTTAACAGCTGGTGGTTGGGTTAGAACACAACAAGATGGTGGAAATATACGTTTAGATCCTCCTACATTAGGGGGTCAGAAATTGGCAAATTTCTTTTATTTCAGAGGATTACCAAATGCGACTTATCAAATAAGAGCGGAATTTATTAATAATTTGAGAGCGTTCGATGCTAGATTAATAGGTAATCAATTTGAATTGAGATGGGAAGGTTGGTTGGGTAAAGTAATACGGACGGAAACACTATTATTAGGAACTTCTTTAACTACACGAACATATGACGTATCACAAGCAAGTGTTGAAATAGTAGACAATATAACACGAGAAACAGTAAAAAGAACAACCGATACCGATGGTGCGTTTATAATGAGAACATCTCCGGGTAAAAACATAGGAACTGTATCAAAAAATGATTTTTATGTAGCAGGAAAAAGAAGCATTGATATAGATTTAACTATTCCTGAAATAGATGATGGACAAACTAGAATAATTACGTTTTTACCTTATATAACCATGAAAATAGATGCTGATTATGAAACAATAGATACATTAGAAGTAGAAAAAGAACCAATAAAAAAAATATCAAAGATGGAAGATTTTACTAGTTTCATAATAGATAGTAAAAGAGCAGTTAAATCTTCCAGTAAACAAATAGTTGGGACAAAAAAACAAGATATAATAGTTTATAATGAAATAACCCCCGGTTATGTAGATTTAAGTTTGAATAAAATGGATTTCTTAACTCAGACAAATAATGAAGTGTTATATTCAGTAAATATTATACAAAAAACAAATAATAATAATCTTGGTTCTACAGTGTTATCAGAAAGTGAAGTAACAGATAAAGGTATTTATAGTAAAACATTTCGTTTAATTCCAAAGGTATTAAAATGGAAAATCGAAGAACCTATAGACCAATGGGATACTTTATCGTGGACAACTGAAACATCTAAGGAAAGAACGGATCTGAAAATCAATGATATTATTTATAAAATATATTATATAACTGGTGTTGGGACACCGGGGGAATTAAGAGATGAAGTAATACAAACGACAAAAAATAAAATTTTTGATATATCCAATGGTATATATCAGATTAGAGCATTTTATGATACTAGAGATTATGGTATTTTAGATATGGGATTTAGTGATCTAGTTGAAGTAGATTGTAATTGTGATATAAATGGTGAAATATTTGCTATTAAAGACGCAGAAAATACAAAACAACCATTGAGAAATACAACATTTGAAATTTATAAAGATGAAACTGGTTTCAGAGATATAAAAAAAACGGCAAAAAGTGCTCTTGATGGTAAATTCGCATTAGAGGCTCGTCCTGGATTTTATAAAGGATTTGTAAAAAAAGATAATTTTTTAACAGGTAATATAACTAAAAATGTAGAATTTACATTTGAAAATTTAGAATCACAAGATATATCAATTGAAATGACACCGGGTTTACCCAAATGGGAACAAACCGGTAGAAATATAGGACCTAATAATATAAAATTTTATTTTGATTCTATTACATTTGATAATTTAATTGCGTCTGATTATACTTCAAATAATTTGGAACAAGTTGATTATTATTTAACATATTCATCACCAACATTTGTTACAACACAAAAAAATCCTGATTTTGGTCAAATATTTTCAAATATATCTTTGAAATGGGATAAAAATACAATTGAAATAACTTTTTCTATTAATTATAATATTTCTCCTGATAAATTTGTGAATGTTTATTTACCCGGATTTTATGGTGAAAACTTTGATAAAATTACTAATTTACAGACGTTTCCTTGGAAACCAATAAATAATGGCGGTGAAGATCCATATTTTTATGCGGATAAAGCTATATGGACAGATAAAGCATTTACATATAATGGTATTACTATTACAAAACCGTTTAAAAAATATTTAAGTTTAAAAACCAAATATACAATAGAAAAAGATATTATTTATACTATAAAAATACCTAGAACAAGCGGTTTAAAAATACCAAAAAATGTTACAAGTGAGAAAGGATTAAATTATATAAATAAAAAGAAACAAACAAATATAATAGAAAAAATATTTTTTGATAGATTAGAAGATGAAAAATATCAAGTTCATGCTATTTATAAAACATTATTAAATGAAGAATTTTATTCATTCCCATCAAAAGAAATACCTTTAATATTCCCACGTTTAATAAAATGCGAAATAAAAACAAAGGGGTATAATAATGAAACTAAAAAGTTTGAAAATGTTCCTATGCCAAATGTCCAAGTAAAAATATACAATTTGGAATATCTCACAGATATATCTGGAATTGTAAATTTAAGAGTTCCGCCAAATGATTATATAAATGATAAAGCAATGGTAATAAAAAATAAAGAATTTGTTTTAGATTTTAAAGATATTAGTAAAAATGTGACGTTAACGGAAAAGCAAATTTTAGATCCGGTAAATGTTATTGATGTGGTCGTTGATTTGTCTGCTAATTTGCCCGGATGGCCATTAAAAAACATACAATCAGAGGGTACAAGTATTTATTGGGGAGATGAAATAACAAATGTTAATAATAGAATATATTTTAGAAGTGTTCAATCTGAATATGAAATAGAATATCAAATATGGATAAAAAATGTAGGGGTTGATGTTTATAATATTACTGACAAAAAAATAGATAGAATTAACAATAGATTGGGGTTCACTAGATTGACGGATGGAAAATATAAAATAAGAATGTTATATCATTATACGAAACCATTTAAAATATCAATAGATTCTGGATTTACAAATGCGGTTGTTGTTGAAGGATTTAAAAACGAATGTGATATAAACCGCTTATATGTTCCAAAAAGATTAGAAATTAAATATGATAAAAATCCACGTAAATTTAAAATAAATATTTCCAGTGATGAACTTAAGCGGATGTATGATTCATTTAAAAACGTTTGTATTACCAAAGAAGGCATTGTTACAGTAACGGATCCTAATTTAATGGAAGACAAATGGATATTAACTAATATATTTATATATTGTGTATTACCTGCTACAAATAAAAATCAATTAAAAAAAGATGAAATATTAAAATATGCTGTTTTTTATGATCCAAATGACGAAGTTCAAAAAAAATTAAAATTGAAAAATATAAGTATAAAACCCAAACCCAAATTTAACTATGATATTTATATTCAAGGGACCGCAGATCAACGGAAAAATATTATGGATAAAAATGAATTACCTATTTATAATGAATTTGATACAAAATTATTACCTTTTGGTAATAATTATACTACGCGTATGGATTGGCCTTTTTCAAGAAGTAAATTAACCAATGTCGAATTAGAATTAGATAATATACCAGATGGAGTTGCTAAATTTGCTTGGGGATATGAATTATATCACGAATCATTAGAAGGTAAAGGTATCATAGAAGGTTTTGATGGAAATACATTTAAAATTAAAACTGGTATTTATAAATTACCCAATCAAAAATTGGAGGAAGATTTGAATTGGTATAATATTAATAGAGTTAGAAATGTTTTAATACCACAATATTATATACCTGGAAAACTTAAAGTAACCTATAATGAAAATACAGAAGAATTGATAGTAGATATAAGTAATACAATAAGAGGTTTAAATTCTTTGCCTGAAATTCAAAATAATTTAGTTAGAGCAGCAAATACTAGGGGTTTATATAATATAATAAATTTAAAAATATACTCTTGGAAACCAGGAACTTTTAAATGGTGGGAAGATATTGAAAAATTAACAGATATGGATGAAAAAAGAGAAAAAATAAGTAAATTATTTAATAATCAAGGTCAACTTATAAATGTGGCAAAAGAATCAATTCATAAAATATATAATAGTTTAAATAAAGAAATCATAGCCAAACCTAGCAAACAATGGGGGTGTCACACTAGGATAGTAGAAGGAAAATTAATAATACCAAATGCTTATGATGGAAAATATAATTTTATATGGACATATGATTTTATTAAAAAAAATGGCGATGCTCCAAAAAATGTATGGGAATATATTAATAATAATGAAATAGAATTTTTGAATCAAGATGATGTTCCCCAAATAATAAGAAAAGATGTTATAATAAATAAACCAATTATTCAATATGATAAAGGTTCTGGTATAATTACTATTAAAATAGATAAGGATAAAATTCAAGAATTAGAAAATATAATGGATAAAAAATATTATAAAGATTTAAATGTTGATTTATTGACGATTACACCAGATACTTTATCTCCCAATTTAATGAAAATAAAAAATGAAATAACAGAAAAATCTGAAAAGAGAGAAACGTATATAAATTCAATCACTGATGCTAACGAATTACAAAAGAAATTATCCGAAATTGATGCTTCATTAATTGCGTTGGAAATATCTTTGGTAAATAAAAAGAAAATAAAATATACAAAAAACGAAATTTATGAAATGTTAGATAACAATATGTATATAAAAGAAAAAATGAAAATAACACAAGTTGATGGAAAAATATTAAGTATTAAAATAGATAAAGAACAAGCGATAGGTAATTGGTTTTTTGTATGGGTATATTCATTAAAGGGTTCTGATAATTCTGAAATTAATTTTGATATAAAAAAATTTAAAACATTGATTAAAGAAGAAGGGGTAAAGAATAGTATTGGCGAATTAGGTATATCAGTTAGAGAATCCGGTTTATTTGATATTTATAGACCAAAAGAAGGACCAGTATTAAATTATAATAAAGTGACAGATATTGCTACTTTTAAAGTTCCTGATTATGAATGGGATAATTTAAAAAATACATTATTGACATATAAAGGAGAAAATTTTGATGAATTTGGATTAAGTTTGGATATTATTTTTTATTATTGGGTAGGAGAATCATTATCACCATTAGATGAAACAACAAATGAAGCACAAAGAGGACGCATGTTTAAAGAAGATAATATGTTAGTAATTAAGGGCATTGAATATCCAAATAATTTAAGATTAACAGAAAAAGCAACAATGGCAGATATTGATGCTTTTATGCCAAAAACTAATGAAATAGATTTAAATTGTAGTAAATTCAAATTTAATGATTTGATAGGTATTTGGACATATAAATTAAAAGCCACAGCATATTATGAAAATAATAACATAACGGCTTTTTCAAGATATGATCTTTTTACTCCTGAAATTGCAAATTCAGATTTAAAAGCGTTTGGTCAAGAGGACAAATCAATATATTCTAAAGTAGTTATTTATAGAAATTATTTAACTAAAAATTTAAAACCAAAATATTTTAAAATGATCAATGAATTGGAATTAGAAGTAGAAAAGGAAGAATTGCAAAATTTACAAATTAATTTAAATAGAAGTAATTTTTCTTCAATTGATGAATACGCGGTATATATATGGTCTCAATATGATTGGGAAATGTTAACAGCAAAAGGAGAAAATATGGGAGAATCTGATTATAAAGCATTATTTAATATAAAATATATAGCACCAAATATCGATATATTTCCGCCGTTAAATGAAAGAACGGATGAGAAAAAGGTGGCGGATTCAATAAAAATAACTATAAAAGATCCACAGAATGGTGAAACAAGGTGTGCTTGGTCATATAGATATACATTAAATAACCAAGATAAAACATTATTGAATGATTATAACAATATTATACCGCATATACGTTCTATAAGAACTGAAAGAAGAATACCAAAATATTTTATTCCTACAAATAATGTTCCATTAGAACAAAAATTTGATTGTGAAAGAAATATTCTTACTTTAACAATACCAGAATCAGAAGTAAAAAAAATGAAAAAACAGTTAAATAATAGTTTTTTTTATGAATTACCTGATGCGAAAACTACAAAAGTAGTATATGAATTATATGAATTTAGTCCAGATATATCTATAAATATGGTGGAAAAATTAAGCCGTTTTGATTATGACAATGGTGAAACTTATGATAATAAATATATAATTGAAGAAAAAGATACCATTTTCCCAACATCAAATGGTTGGAGTTTACCTTATACAGATAAAAAACAAAAAAAAGGTGTATGGACTTATTTTTGGTCATATAAAATATATTCCAATTTACCTTTTTTTGATAAAAATGAATATCAACCACCATTACCATTAAGACCAGTATTTGATACAAATAAAAACCAAGAATATTTTAAAAACTATTCTAAAAATACAACATTTAATAATTTATTTATAGGACGTGTTGTGGTTCCTGGTGGATCAGCAGAAGCGTCTCCTACTACAGAAATTATTCCAACAACAGATAAGAAAGGATTTGACTCGGTTGATTTAAGTTCTAACGTAAATTTGACTTTAATCGCTCCAGAGTTTTTAAATCCTAGTTTTTTAAATGTATTATATTATCCTTTACCACCAATGCCTTATGAAAAATTATATGATAAATTGAAAATAACTCTTATTCAACAACCATTTAAAGAATTGGCTGGTCACATTTTAACATCATTTTTTAGAGAAAATGATAATATTTTAGAACTTGGCGAAAAAATTGAAAAAAAAGCACCAATTCCATTATCATCTGCGTATAAATATTATTATAATGAGAAAATGAAAGAAAAAGAAGCAACTATAGTAAAAAAAATAGAAACAGCTAATGATACTATTGATGATACAAATACTGAAGTAGTTGCAATGACACCAGAAGAAATATTACAACAAGTAGCAGAAAAAGAATTATTAGAATTAGATATAAAAAAAGAAAAATGGAGTATAGATATAAAAAATGATTGGGATAAATTAACTGTAATAGAACAAAATATATATATTAATAAAAGAAATGAAGAACTAAAAGATTATTCTTTAGGTAACTTAAATTATTTAAAATTTTACGAAAATATTTATATTACGTTCTACGCATATAATATCCAAGACAATTTGGTATCAAAAGAGGAGGGAAGTAAAACTTTACAAGAAATAACATTGGATGATACTACTTTTAAAAAAACAATACCTTTACATAAAATTTTAGGTGGACATGAATATAAATTTGAAGCAACCATTCCCAACCAATTAAATTTAAATTTAAAAAAAGAATTTGCTGAGAAAATAAAAAAAGAAGAAACGGAATTAGAAGAATTAAAAAAAATGATTGAAACACAAGATATTAAAGATAAAAAAGTACAAAAATTATATAATATTAATTCGAATTTGCCCAATGAATATAATTCATTGTTAGATAAACATCAAACATATATACATTCTGGGTGGGGGGTTTTTTATACATATGAAATAGATTTAGATTTGGAAATATTCAAAGATACATCATTTGATATAAAAATACCAAAAATACCGCCTTTAAATATAGAAAAAATTGCAAGTAAATATTTAAATCATTGTCCAATAAATATTATACCAAAAGTAACATTAATACCATATAGAATAAATATGTTTGGTCAATCTAATGAAGAAGAAGTAATTTGTAAAACAAAGGTATGTAATAATAATGCTCCTTCATATATTCAAAAAATATCATTGGGATCAATGAATACTAAAGCATTGAAATATTCTAAGATTGTGGGGTTAAATAAAAAGGAGGCATCCCAAATATTAAAAGTTCCAAAGGAAAGTTTAGAGCTTTCAGGAGAAAGTGAAGAATATAAAAAACGAAATGAAGTAGTTATTGCAGCAAACGAAGAAGACGTTGCCCGTGATTTAATATTATTGGCAAAAAAGAAAGAAATTAAAGATGCAATGACACAAAACGAAAATAAATTTTGTTAATATATAAATTTTTATTTTAAATATATATATTAATAATGCCTGAAATAACTACATATAATATAAATTTAAAAACAGACGCTGGCAATTGTCCGACCAAAGTGTATAATTGGATATATATAACAGATTTTTCTATTGAAAAAATACCTTATATATATATATCAAAAAAAATATTGGATATCACTAAGTATACAAAAAATAGAAATATATTTTCTATTACTTTACCAAAATCAATTAATTCTTTAGATAATATTTTATCTAATATTATATGTGTTTATGAGATAAATAAAAATACAAACAGTCACTTTTCTTTTAAAATAATACAAACAAATACAACCACTTTATATCACAATGGTTTATTAACTGTAACACCAGAAGAGTTTGATACAGATGATAAATGGTCTAATTTTGTTTCAGAAAAAAATGGTTATAAATTTACTATTTTTTGTGAACCAAACTTATATAAAATAAATCAACGTCAGTTGGTTGTAAATGTAGGAAAATCTGATATTAAATATCCTCTATATATTCCGAGAAAATTATTATTAAAATATAAAAAAGAAGAATATGACAATTTATTTATCTCTCCATTAATAATTCCAGAGAAGGATGTTGTGTTAAATATAAAAACTTCAAACATGAATTTATATGATTTAAATGTCCCTTCAATAAAATTAAATATTTCATTGAAAAACGGAAAGTATAAAATATTAATACCTAAAAATACAGTTAATAACTTATTAGACATTAAGTCACAATTTAAAATATTATTTAATTTATTGAATTCTGGCGATAGTTATATAAAATTAACGATTGAATCAACAAGTCAAGACTCATTATTTAATTTAGTTAATTATGATGTATTAATTGGTATTTTTTATTTAAGATTTATATTAAATTATAGTGCACATTCTTTTCAAACAAATCTAGATTTAGAGAATAATATAATACCGCGTCCATTAGTTCCCACGGGTTCATTGGGAGGAAATTTTAATACAATAATTATGAATAATGATTCTGATTGGGAGTATTTAATAGTAGAAAATTTACCATTTGATAATAGAATTACAAATAATATAAAAATAATAATTAATAGTTCAAACGACAGTGTAATGGAAACATTTGAACAAAATGTTATACCTTTAAACACATTGGAAGATTTAAGATTACAACGGTTTGGGGATCCTAGAGATTATTATAATTCTTCTTGTCTTATTAAATTAAAAACCAAGGGTTTGGGTAAAACAAGATTAACATTTAAAGTGGTATCTGATAATATCTTAATAAATGATTCTTATATAGACCCCTTTTATTTATGTAGTGTTGGTATAATTACAGATAAAAATAAATTAATATTAAATGTATCATCTGCTATAAGTAAAACTATAAATATTAAGACAGCGCCATATTCAATAACAAGACATTTGTTTGATCAAAAAAATTTTCAAATTATAAATATAAATAATAAAGAAATACCAAATCAAAAAACATTTTCAAAATTATCAAATGATTATCTAATGGAAAATATATTTATGAAATCCGAAACAGATATAAATATATATAAAGATGAAACAATAGAATTAAATAATATTTCAAATGAAATACATATTACCCATAGAACAGTATTAGATGGCGTGAAAAAAATAGAAGAAGGAAAAGTTAATGATCTTTATCCTCAGTTATTGGATAATAATAATATTCTAAGAGGATTTGATATTAATATAATAGGAACAAAGAATGGTGAATCTGAATTAATATTTTTATCAAATAGTCTACAAAAAATACCAGAATATTTAAAATATTCTTCTAGCTTTTGTATTCCGGCAAAAGAATTTAAAGAAATAAGAAGTGATAAAAAAAAAGATTTTCGTTTTGATGTTTGGCCTGCTAATGTTATAAATAATAATAAAACATTTTTATATAAAGAAGGTATTGTAAAGGAAGATAAACGTTATTTATATACATCTAATGGTGGACCTGATTTATTATCTTGTGAAAAATTAAAAAATTATGGATGGACTAAAAATTCAGTTTATGATATAAAAAATGTATATAATTCGGGATTGTGGCAAATAGAAAAAATAATGAAATATATAGAAGAACATTTTGATCATGACGTAAAACATGAAGATAAAGGAATACCTGGAACTTGTGTTTTATTTTATGGTAATGTTATAAATGGAAAATTTGATCAACAATATTGGAATAAAAGAGGATTAAATTTGGATTTTTATATTAAAGCCGTTCCACAATTAGATAGAAAATATGAAAGAAAAACATTAGATAAAATTACGTTTACAGAAAATGATATGAAATTAATAATGCGCGAAGTTGTTATTTTTGATACACCGAAAAATAACATAACAAAATTTTATAAAAATTCTGATAAATTATATATTCATTGTACCGGAAAAGCATCTTTAAAAGAATCAGATTCGGAATATATTGATAAGAAAATAAAATTAGTAAATATTCCAAAAACAATATATGAAAATGATATATTTGTTATAAATACAGTTTACCGTGATTGGGGGGATGATTCGCGTTATTTATTTATAGCTGATGTTGCTGAAGGTGAAACATTTACTATAATATCTGATTTGTCTATGAATAATCCCAATGTTAATTCGAGTTGGATATTTGATAATACAAAAGAATTAAATGAAGCAGAACAAAAAAGACAAAAAAGTGATTTAGATGACGTTTTGGCGAAAGAATTTAAAACAATATCTGAATTACGATCACAATTAAATGATATTAGGACACGTATATCTAATAAATCACTATTATTTGATCGTAGGCGCGTAGAAATTATAGCAATAATTGAATTAGAAAATATTTTAAATGTTGAAACTTTATTTAAAGATGCTTTAAATAATGATTATGAAGATTTTAAATTAATAATATCACAAGCTTCGGGAAAATCCGGTGATTTATTAAATTTTTTACGTGTGGATTTAATAGAATTTTTAATAAATAATTTAAAATTTACACAAAAAGAAATAAGCGACAAAAATGCTACTAAAATAAAATTAAGAAAAGAAACAAATCTTTTAATAGATGCATGTAAAGATGTAATAGCCGATTATTTAAAAATTGAATTAAATTTAGATAGAGAAGTTCAAAAAATAAATTCTGAAATATATGAACATAATGAAAGGTTAAAAGCACAATTAAATCAAAAAGAACCGGTTGAAGCACTAATAATCAGAGGTCAAACAGAAAACAACACTTTATGGTTAAAAAGTCCATTATCTAAAAATTCTGTTAAACAACCAATAATAAAAGAAATATGGTTAAAGGCAGAAGAAAGATATAACTTAACATTAATAACCCGTTTCATTAAAGATAACGTAACTCAAATTATAGAATATTCTACTAATTTAAATGAAATAAAAGATGTTGATAGATATATTAGAAAGATTGGAGAGAATTATGGTGATAAAGAAAAAAATTTAATGGAAATAAATATTGAAAATAATAATAAAATTAAAAGTTTAATTGAATTAATAAAAAAAGAAATTAATTTAGTTGAAAAAACCAAATATGAATTAGAAAAAAATAAATTAGAACAAGACATTGTTAATAATTTAATATTAATAGAAAAAGGAAAATATGGCGGTAAGGGGGGATTACATTATATAGATTATAAGAATGATGAATGGGTATATACTTGGAAAGAATGGAAAATAGAATATTTTGTAAAAGCAGTTGAAGGTTATAATTTTAATACTATAAATAAATATTCAGCAGTAGGTATTGGGCGTAAAGAAAAACCAAATATATTATTATATTGTAGTGGATTAGAATATTTGGTAGGCGATGACGATCCTAATTTTTCTTATGCTGTTATTGGTTCATATGTTAAATTAAGCAATTTAAATAATATTTATACGGAAAATTCTATTTTTAAGGTTTTAGAAATTACAATAATTAATTCTGAAGATTATATATTAAAAATTCAACCACATGAAACAGCAACACTTACAAATACATTATCTATATTTGTTAATTTGCCTTATTGGAAAATAGTCCAAAAAAGATCACCAACTTTAATAATAGAAGAGGAAAAGGAAGAAGATCCTGACGCCCAATATTTAATAAATGCGGATGGTGATTGCGTTGCTTTAACTCCAGAAAAAAAAGTGGAACAAGAAGAATTAGATACTGCCGATTTAGATAATCAAATAGTTGTCAAATTATTAAGAAATGGAACACCTATTAAATGGGCGAACACGATAGATGGAAATTTAATTGTTAAAGATTATTATAAAGATAAAATAATATCTTGTTCTAAAACACATCAAATTCAAATTTATAGTAAATTATCAGGAAAAAAACCCATTGGAAATATGGATAATTATTATAGACATGAATATTTTCCTACAATGCCTGAAGCCGAAGTTTGTAAAACAACTTTTGGCGTGTTTACATCAGGTTCATCAAATACATTATTAAAAAATAATATATATCCTACAAAAGAATTTTGGAATATTTCTAAAATTAAACCTGTACAATTAAAAATTGTTGATATACAAATTCCACAACGTTTTAAAGGAGAATTAAGAAGTAGAAGTGGTAAAGTAGAAGTTGATTTATTATGGTTAACTGATAGTTTATATACTTATAAAGTATATAAATTCGAATCTAATGCGGATAATCCGGAATGGGAATTATTAGATACGGTTGATGGACGTATGGGAACAACAGATAAAGAAGTTATTGAATTTGATACTTATAAATATAAAGTATTATCTGAGAAAATAATAGATGGCGAAGTAGTTCAAAGTCCGTTTAGTGGTATTTTTACAATTTTTGTTTGTGGCAATAATAAATTTCCAGAAGGTAGATATAATACTTCGACATCTAATACAATATTATATCCCAACGCAAAAAAAAATTGTGAAGGAAAAGTTATATTACAACAAAGTATTTATGCAAATACCGAACAGCGTATGACAAAAAAACAATTATTTACTATAATGGCCAAAAAGAAAGGTGGTGGAATCCAACGTTAAAATAAATATATAAGTATAATATATATTTATTTATGTCTTCTTTTTTTACATCAAAACGTCTACGTTATTGTTTTGTTATAGGATTAACAATATTATTTGTTTTATATAATTTACCAAAATATAATTCAACTAAAATAAAGAAAAACGTTCCAAAACCTCATTTTTTTCACTATAAAAAGAAGTTGACTGATCTAGATATTGATAGGTTTAAAAGTTGTATTTATGATAATGGAGATACAGTTAATTATATCAAAATGAAACATTTGGTTGATGGAATAATGAAAATGAATTTTCCAGAATATTATTGGGAAAAAATGAGAATATCGACTAAATCATCAAATGAAATAGATGCCGCAAAATTACATCGAGATGCCATATCTAATAACTATGAAAGTTCAACAAATATGTTTTACACAGTTATCATATACTTACAAGATTCGGAGTTTGGATACATTCCGGATTCTAATAATAAGCTAGAGGTTGAACAAAAAGAAAAAATTATTAATGTATCAAAAAATGATATTATTATGTTTGATTCAACGATCTTACATAGAGGTGTTTTTAAAAATAGAAGAAAGTCGAAAAGAACTACTATTCAAATATTTAATGTTATTCGAAGATCAAAAATAGATTATTGTAAACTAATTCAAAATTCGATTTTATCAACAAATCCATTCGAGAAATTTTTATATTCTAAGACTTTAGGTAAGTTTGATAAACGAACAATTTTTAACCCACGCTCCAATGGGACAAACTATTTACTATTAATGCCAGAAGGCGGGTCAATGAGAACAAAAAAGGATATTGATGAACAAAATTTATATTATATGAATGTTGATTTTCCAAGAATCATAAAAACAATTAAAAGTAATTTAAAAAAATTATATAGATTTTATTAAAAATTATATAGATTTTTACAAAATAATAAACTGGTTAAGTTATAATTTCTAAATCGGATAATCTCCAATATTCACTACCCCCATTAGGCAATGGTCTTCTTATAATAAAAGGTATTTTTTTTTGCTCCAATTCCATATGCGCCAATAAATGCCCATCAATTATATTTTTATTGGCTTCAATGAAAATATTAGATCCATTATTAATTTGTTTTGCACGCACACCTAATATTTTTGCTTTTTCATAACGTGTTAATATAGGTAGTGTTTTATGCAAAGGGTCAATAATTGCCCCTTTTTTATTTCTTGTTATTTTACATAAAGTTTGTAATTCTTTATAATTAATTTGAGTTATTTCTGGATGAAAATTAAGTAAATCTTGATTTTTATTTGCTTTCTCTATTTTTTTATATTCATCATCATCATTTATATTTTCTTCGTCAGATTCATCACTATCACTTAATTCTATATTTTGTTCTAAACCGGTTAAATCGGCTGTTGGTATATCATCATCATTGGGTAATATCCAAGGATCTTCATCCCCATCTTGATTTTCATAATTCTCAGGGTCTGTATCACTAACATCAGAATTACTATGTATAGAATCATCACCGTCATCAAACTCTTCGGAATTTGAATCACTTTTATCTGTTAATGAAATTTCTCCATCACTTACACTCAATAATTCTTCATCGCTTACTTCTGATAAACTATCGATTTCGCTCATTTATATATAATATAAAAAAACATTTTATATTATTTCAATTTAATTATTTATCTTTATCATTCTTCCAAATATTTTCACAATTTGCACATAAATATATAAATTTCATATCTTTATCACTATATCTTAGATATATTATTTCTTTTTCTTTATAAGATGGGTCTTTTTTATCTTTATTGGAACCACATTCATTATTTGGACAATCAATATTTGTAATTCTCGGTAGGGTAGGATCCAATTTTGTATATTTATTAATTATATTTTTAAACGTGTTTTTATTTTGTGTTAAATGGGTTTTTGACACACATATATTATCACTATTGGTGCCCAATGATTTATTCTCATTTCCGCATTTTCTACAATAGTAAAGTAATTCAGATTTATCATCTTTTAATAAACGAATATAATACATATTTCCACAATCTCTACAAAAATGCATGTTGTATTTATATATATTATATTATTTAAATATATTTTCAATTTATTTCATTGTTATTGGATTCTTGAATAATGTATTTAAATTCGCCAATAAAGTTTCATAATTAATATTAGCGGACATATTATACATAGGACAATATACTTCTTTTTCTTTTGGGTTTTCTTTTAATAAATCTTCACATTTTTTTAATATATCTGTTTTATTTTTTTCCATTGATTTGCATATGAATTTTTCAATTTCAACTTTATTTTCATTACACATATTTTGTTTCCCGTAAAACCCCGTTTTATTCCTCAGTATTTTAATTATACTTGTTTTGAAATTCATATATTCTATTATCCGGTTGTATTTTTTAAAACTTTTATTTGATTCTCTAATTCCGGGTTCGTTTAATAAGGGTTTATTATGTAATATAGTAATTAATGTTAATAAAACACTCCTAATGGTTTGACAAGCGGTCCATTGTTCCCCTTTCCAAGTATTAAGTATTGATAAACAAACTTTACCGTTTCTATATAAATTTGGATTAAAACGTGTTGTGCCATCATTAGTTAAATATGTTAATTTGGGTGGAGAATAAGGATAGTTTGTAGGAAAATTAAAGTCAAAACAATAAACACCATTAGAATATGGCGTTTCTTTTGGTCCGATAAGAACAGCATACCCTTTGAACATATTATTTTGATCATGTGTATAAAATATACCGTGTTCCGTTAATGGTGTTTTCATTATATCCACTATATCTTTAATGAGACGTTTTTTATTATTTTCAGAAATAAATGTTTCTTTTTTGGTATTTTCGGATTTTTTCATATATTATTATTTATTTAGTAATATTTAAATATGTTTTATTATTTATTTCATTTTAAACCATAACATGCGTTTGAGTAAATTCAAATACTTTTTATAAGTTTAACTAAATTGATTTAAAAATCTCATCACTATATATCTACAAAATGACAAGTTCTTTAAAATCATTTTTATGGGATAATAGAGCTAATGAAAAAACAATAACACATACACGTATAGGTAAAAAACATGTTAATTTTTCAGAAGATGGTTGGGAAATATATGGAGGCAGTTATCATATAAATGAAAATCTGGATGAGTTTTACCGTATATATGCTGATAAGGTATTTACAAATAAACAACAAGAGTATTTAACAGAAACACAAAATATAAATGGTAAAGGTCCATTATTAGTTGATTTAGATTTTAGATATAATCCGAATATAGAAGAAAGACAACACGATGAAACATTTATTTCAGATTTAATAGGCCTTTACGCAGAAACATTACAAAAACATTTAAATTTGGAAGGTCAAGAAATAAATTTCTTTGTATTTGAAAAACCGAATATTAATACTGATTATAAAAATAGTAAGGGTTTTGTAAAAGACGGTATTCACATGGTTTGTACAATTTGCATTGATCATTCCACACAAATGTTTATTAGAGAAAAAATATTAGAAATTATTGATGAACAATTGTTGGAATCATTAGAACTTACCAACACTTCAACTGATGTGTTGGATGAATGTATATCTAAGGGCGAAGTTAATTGGCAATTATTTGGGTCTAGAAAACCCGATAATGAAGCATATCAATTAACATATCAATATAGTATTATATTCAATGGTACAGATGATAAAATAACAGAAGAAATGGATATTGATGATTGGGATTTTGACGATATTGATCAAACAATAGAATTTTTAAAGTTGGTAAGTGCCAAAAATAAGGATCATTATTCACCTGAAGTGCGTGATGAATATAAAGAGGAAGTAAATAATATAAAGAAAATAAAGAAAATAAAGAAAATAAAGAAAATAAAGAAAAAGAAAACTGGTGGAGAAAATACCATAGATGATGTAATATGGTCAGAGGGTGCATTTTCCCTATTATGTTGCACTATTGATACCGAAGAAAAATTAGATGAATATATAAATAAATTAATAATTAATGATAATAGTAACGATAATACTAATTTCAATACACGAAATGAAAACATTAAAGAAGTTCATAAATATACAATGCTATTATCAGAAGAATTTTATGGTCATTACCCACAGTGGATTAAAATTGGTTGGGCGTTACATAATACAGATGATAAATGTATACTAACTTGGATAAAATTTTCTTGTCAATGGAATGGTTGGGATTGGGCTACAGGACCACAGGAATGTTGGGAAAAGTGGAGTAATATGAGAGAAATAGGTTATAGTGATAGAACTATTAAATATTATGCTCGTCAATGTAATGAAGAAGGTGCGGCAGAAATATATAATTCAACATTAAAATATCTGGTTAAACAGACATTAAATACCTCATTTGAAGATAATATTAATGGATTTAATACAAAACCACAAGAAAATGATATAGCTCGTTTGTGTTATCATATGTTTAAAGATTATTTTCGTTGTTGTAGTATTAGTAAAAATATATGGTATGAATTTAAAAATAATAGATGGGTTGAAAATGATAGTGGAACAGGATTAAGAAGACAATTAACGGATACTATTTCTAAATTATATGTTAATGAGTGTAATCTAATGATGAGAAGGATAAGAGAAGAAGATCCACAGCAAGAACAAACCGGGACAAAATCATTAATTCAAGAAGGAAATATATATAATCAAATAGCCCAAAAGTTGAAAACAAAAAGCTACAAAGATGCCGTAATGAAAGAAAATCAAGAACAATATTTTGATACATATTTTGTTGATAAATTAAATGCGGATCATACAAAAACATTGTTATGTTTTAAAAACGGTGTGTATGATTTTGAAAGACAAGAATTTAGAAATGGGATTCCAGAAGATTATATATCAAAATGTACCAATACGAAATATATAGAAATAGATAGAAATAATGAGACTCATTTGACAATTATTAAAGAATGTGAAGATTTTATGGAAAAATTATTTCCACTGCCAGAATTAAGAAGATATATGTGGGATAATTTGTCTAGTTGTTTATTGGGAACAACACATGATCAAACTATACATTTTTGGAATAATCCCAATGGACGAAATGGGAAATCTAAATTAAGGGAATTCATGAATATTATATTAGGGGAATATGCTGGTACACTACCAGTAACAATGATAACACAAAAAAGAAAACAAATTGGTTCAACTACATCAGAAGTAGCAAAACTTGTTGGGGTTAGATTTGTTTGTATGGATGAACCTTCAAAAAATGATCATATTAATGAGGGGATTTTAAAACAACTAACAGGTGGAGATCCCTTAACTGCTAGGGCATTATATAAAGATTCAATTGAATTTATACCACAATTTAAAATGGCTTGTTGTACTAATCATATGCCTGAAATTAAAACAACAGATGGAGGTACGTGGAGAAGAATAAGAAAAGTTGAATTTATGTCAACATTTAAAAGTCCTCATGAAAATATTTCTGAAGACCCAGAAGATTATGAATTTATAGCAGATGAACGGATCGGTAAAAAATTTAAACAATGGGCACCAATATTCACTTCTTTATTAATTGAAAACGCAATAAAAAAAAAATTATGGGAAAATAAAGTTGCTCCGTGCGATGAAGTAACTAAAGCCAGTAAAGAGTATCAAGAAAGATCAGATTATTTAACATTATTCTTAAATGAAAAAATAGTTAAAGCAACAACAACCGATAAAATTTCAAAAACCCATATTACAGAAGTATTTAAACAGTGGTATAATAATATGTATCCGGGTGAAAGAGTTCCAGGTATTCAAGAATTAACAGACTTTTTAAACAGGAAATTGGGTAAATATAGACGACAGGGTTGGTGGGGATGGAAAATTCAATATGATAATTATAACGATGAAGTGGAATCTGATGGTGAAGCATAAATAATTAAATTAATATTATTAAATTAATTATTTTTTTATGTGCTAATATCATATATTTTTAAATATATGAAAGCAATTATCATAAATGATAATATAAATACTAAATAAGATATATCTAACTTAAAATGACCCAATGACGTTAAAACAAACATAAATATAAATTTTATGATATAATGGGATAAAAGCATTGCCGTTACAAAAAGATATTTTCTAGGAGATTTCCAACTACCACCTAATATCATTTTAACTATTATTCCAATAATTAAGGCAAAATAAATATACCATAAATAACTACCTATCCAAACCGCCCAAGATTCGTCTCTATTATTATAAAAATCAGCTAAACGGTTATTTATTTTTCTCTTTCCTGTTGTTTCATCTACTCTTCCCTTTAAAGCATTATGTTTGGATGTGTAAGCATCTTTAACCTCTGACATATGAATTCTATATGAATTTTGTGAACCCATCAAACTTGCTAAATTCATTAAGTTGGATACATCTTCATCAAAACTATTTTGTAGAGTTTTCATTTTTTCAGTAATAAAATTAGTAGCTCTTCTCTCTTTTAATTGACTATAATATACAGTTTGGTTTGTCTTTGTATAATATCTTGCTTCTGCTTTTTTTACTTTATCTTCTCCATTTAAAAAATCATTTTTTATTTTTTGATATTCTTCCAAATATTTATCTTTATCTCTAGTTGCTTGACAAGCCGCGTCACAAGGGGGAGCAATTCCCTTTGTTAATTTATTCATCATACCTTGGACATTACCTAACATATCTGCTTTCGACATACTTATACAATAGTAAGAAATTAATATATAGATAATGGGGCATATGTAGTTGGTGTTGAGCCTTCTGCTGGAACAACTACTTTCATAAATCTTTCCATATTGTGAAACCCGTCGGTATTTTTACATTTACTTTTAAATAATGATTCTAAAGCTTTTGAATTTTTATTTAAAAAACCAGTATCACCGGCACCGGATGCTCCATCTTTATTAAATTTATCTGATTCACCCTGATCATATTTATCATAATCTAAATTATCTTTTTTTGCGTTATCATACATCTCACCGGCAATACTAATAATAACCCATGCTACGACTAAAATAATTATTAAAACACCTATATTTGTAGGAAACATTGGTAAATGCATTAAATAAGATACAATTAAAACAGCAAAGGCACCATAAACTATATTTTTAAATATTTTTTTATGTGCTGTATATCTATCATATTCATAATCTCCCAATTGAACCATTCTAATTTTGTTGGCTTTTTCCGATTTAAGTTGTCCTAAACGTGTTTTTACGTTATTCAATTCTTCTTCCATTACTTGAACCATAGTAATTTGATCTGCCAAATCTTTTCTATTACTATCTGTAGATGCCTGGGTGTCGGTATACATGCTTTTTAATTTTTTAAAAAGATTTACTCTCATAGCAGATAAAGTATTTATTTTAGTTTCTATATTTTTTTTTTCCGTACTATCGTCCCCTCCTTGTATTTTTTGTAAATTTAAAAACATATGTTTTTCTAATTCTTGGAGATCTTTAATATTTGAGATAGTTTTATCATGCATTGATGCTAATTCTGATGCTTGTGCTTTTTTAACTCCCTCTGATGCCATTCTATATATAATTTAATTATAAAATAAAATAATTAAATTATTTCTTTTTTTCATTCATTTTCCATAAAGCACCAGATGTTACTAAAAGAGCTAAAATAATCCAAGCGTAATATTTTAAAGATTCTGACCGTTCTTTTAATATCGCATCGTCTGCTTGTGCATTTAATGTTGTATTTTCAGTTTTTCCTGATTGATCTAATCCAACAATTTTAGTATATGTATTTGAAAAATCATTATATTTTTCTTTCATACCTTTTTCCTCTTTTCTCAATATGTTATTTATACCTTTTCTTATTCCTTTTAATTTATTTATTTTATTCCATATGTTGTTTGCTTGAGCCATCAAATTATCATTTTTAGTTTTTAATTTATTATATTCTAGATATAACGTTGCTGATTTATTTTGATCAGTATAATCAGCAGTTTTACAAGCATCAATTAATGGTTGACTTGCCGATTGTCCTTTTTGTAATCCAAAAGCTGTGTGGATTTCATCACAATTTGATACATATTTTCCTTTAATTTTAGATTTCGGTGGACCACCAGATCCACCGCCACAATCACAACACCCACTCGCTAATGTTCTAGATTTACTATCAGCATAAGAACTATTATTCACATAACTAGCCTGTCCCAATTCAATCTTACCCTTATTGCATTTACCAGTTGTCATTTTAGAACATTTTTTACTTGTATCTTGTTGCCATCCAGAATAAGTATCTGAACACTGTGAAACATACGGCCCTTTAATATTACAACCAGCCAGACATGATTCGCGTAAGCGCACTCCCTGTGTTGATGTAGATGTATGTTTTTTCATACAACCTTTTAAACAATTTATTCTATTATTGTTCGCAGTATTATATAAGTTCATAAATTGTTTATATTCATTCGCATATGCGGTAATGGCTCTGTTATAATCCTTTTCCATATCACTTAAATGTTTTTTTTCTACATTTGTAGCATCAACCAATGCCTTTGGCGTTGCAAATCCCTCCATCATTTGACCTATTCTATTACCTCTTATTTGTTTATTTTTAGTTTGTAAATGTTTCAATCCTTGACTTAAAACATTTATAGCTTCTGCATTTGATTTATAATTTTTTTCATCTTGCGATGAACCAAATATACTTTCTAATAATTCGCTAAATCCCATTTATCTATATCTAATATATATAGATAAAAAAGTATTATTTATTAGTTGCATCTGTTATTTTTTTTGATGCTACTAAAACAAAAGTTATTCCGGCCATAACCCATATTATTTTTTTAAAATTAATAGATCCTATTTCTAAAACCCTATCTTCTAAATCAGATCTCAATGTATGCGACTCCCTTTCCGCTTTTACTACTAATTTTCTTTTAGCGTGTAATTGTTTTGCTACTCTCATTAATTCTGTTCTTTTACTATCTACACTAGTTTCTATTGTTTTATCATTGATTCTCATATCATTAATTAATTTTTTTACAGCATCAGCATCATCAATTAATTTTTTATTTATATCTTTTAATTGATCAACCAATGGTGAATCTAATGTTCCTTTATCACATTCAGTATCTGCTGCCATCGTAGAACCACTGTCGGGTATGGCGTTTATTTCTGTAGCACTGTATCCCTGTACAAATGGTATGTCTGAACAAGAACTATGTTTATTATTTGGATCTTCATAAATATGCTTATACCCATTCGCATCAATCCATGCATACGTTGATCCATCACTAACATTATAACCACCTGTTTTACAGCGTTCATTTGCATTCATTGCTGGTCCAATGCCTTTTGCTTGTAGTTTTGCAAATGCTTCAGCATTTAAATTAGCAAAAGGTTGTCCACAACCCTTTCCTTTTGAAGACCAAGCGGTACCTGTAAATTTTCTTATTTTTCCTTGTTTATCAACAAAATATTGTTCACCATTATAAGTTATTACTTTATTAGAATAAGTTCCACCTCCCTTTTGTCTACCCAATAATTCATCCAAATATAATTTATATGTTCTTGTATATTTTGCCAGATTGCTATTAAATCTATCTGTATATTTTTTAATTTTTATCATTTCCATTTCATTTACATCTTCTATTTTCATTTCATCAAATCCTTCAATAACTCCAATATTTATAATATTTTTTTTTGATAATAATGTTTTATATTTTTTTCTAAAACTTGTAAATATTAATCCTTGATCACTACTATTCATCTTATATATATATAAATAAATAATAAAATCTATAATCTAACAAACTGAAACATTAAAACAATCCCAAATAAATAAAAAAATGTGTTTAAATATTCTTCAATATTCTCGTTATATTTGTCTATTTTTAATTCATCCGATGCTGCATTCACACGTTCATCCGTATTTAAATTTTTTAGATCATTTATATATCTAGTTTTTGCAACACCTATATTAGTAGAATGTTTTTTTATTACTTTTCCAACTGATCCAACTTGTGCCTTTATTTGTATTTCTCTTAAACCCATCTGTTCATAAAGTGCGCTTAAAGCTGCTTGTGCGCGTTCAAAATCTTTTTTTTCCGGAGTATTTACAAACTTTGGATAATGTTGAATTAATCTATTTTTTATATTTTTAAATTGTGTTTTATAACTTGCTAAATCTTGTTTAACCTGTAATTCATTCAAAACCATTTTATATAATCTTTATATTTTTAATTGTAACTAAATACATAATCTATAATATTTACTTGTTAAAGAAGTTGGTGAAGAACGCGTTATTTCAACTAAATCACCAGGTCTGGCCCCTATCGCTATTGCTACAGGATCAAGTCTTGATATTTCTGGAAATTGACTTTTATCCATAATATTATATTGTTTTTCTATTCTTAATTTTTCTTCTTCTGAACAAATTCTATGAGGAGGAACTAAATTATGTTCTAACACGTTAAATTTATATTTTTTGATAAAATATATATTAACATAGTAACCCTCTGTTTTATAAATATTATCAATCAATTTTCTAAGTGTATCATTTATATCTTCTTTTGTTATAATTATTAAATCATCTGATATAGATAAAATATCTTCTAAATTAAATAATTCTTCTATATAATCATATACATTTGCAGGTCTTATTTTTGTTTTTAAATGATATTTTACATATACTTTTTTTTGAGTTTTTGGATTAGTTAAATATAAATCCAATTGATTATTATTGTTCATTATATTTATTTCATTTATACTTGCCCCGTCATAATCATCAACATCAAACCCACGTCTTTTTAATAAATTTAAAATAATTGATCTAGAATGATAAATATCTGAAACAATCGTACTATTTTGTGTTTTGGTTGTCATTTTATATAATTAATAAAAAAATTTTATATCTTTTCAATTTAATATATTAATTTCCGATTTCAATATCTTGAACATTAATTGGAGATTCTGATCCATTAAGTGGATTATTCGGTTCTAGCATTCCAAGTTGTTCTAATAAATTATATGTCCAAGGAGTGAGATAACGATCTCCTTGGGCTTTTTCTGGATAATGATTACAAGCTGTATCTACCATTTCCGCATTATTAAGATAAATTCCTACAAATAATAGTAATTGTCCAAATTCAGGATTTATGGATTCTCCCTTATCCTCTCTATGCCAGGTCATTAACATTTCACCAAAATTTTGTTGTGCTCTTTGTATGTGTGTTGTCATTTTATTATTGATATTGATTATACTTAAATTAATATCAATTTAATCATTTAAAAGCTTCTGTATTTATAGTAATTTTATGTGTTCCGCCATTCTGTTCTTTTTTATCTTCTTCCCCTTCTTCTTCACCTTTTGTATCTGTCTTTAGAAGTGTAATATCGTCATCATCAACCATACTTAATGTTTTTGTTGTTACTTTTGGTTCAATATCTTCTTCATCATCGTCATCCGGCATATCGCGTTCTGTATGTTTAAAATCTTTTTCCGGTGGCGTAGATGCGTGTGGTATATATTTTGGTGAAGTTTCTGATGTATTTGGAGTATTACCATCTTCATCTAATAACCATTGTAATTCTTTAATAGGAACCCAATCCGGTGGGTCAGATGGTACGCCTTCCTTCGCATCTTTGGGTTCAATAAATACTTTTCCAGTGTTATAATTTGCGTCTTTAACAATATATTTATCATCAAATTTTCCTCTATATATTACAGTACTACCTACCGTAATTAAATCACGTTCATCCGCTACACCTTCTGGTGATTTTGGTGAAAAGGGGCTATCTTCCATTTGCACAAATGGATTTTGAGTGTCTAAATTAACTTGACCTTGAATGTTTTGAGGATCAATTTCTTCATGTAAAACTAATTTATCAATAGTAACAACCCTATAAAAATCCCATTCAATTCTTCCATCTATTAAACGTGTACTTTTTTCAAGTGTCGCCCACGTTGATGTATTATATTTGGCTAATTCTGAACCGTGTGTTCCTTTGACTAGTATTTTTTTCTTTTCTAATTTACTTATCCTAAATACCCTTTGTCCGCGCATTGTTTCCACTAATTCTCCTTCTTCCAATTCTTTAAAATCTTCACGTATATCAGTTACTAATTCATTAACCAAATCACCAACTTTAAATGTATAATTTTTAAATGTTTTCATTTCTACACCTATGACTATTAATTCATTTATATCATATTGTTTTCTCATTTCTATCCCCATTTTGTCTTGATAAGTAACAAGAATAGTTAATTTACCAATCATATTAGGATCTTGAATAATTTTATCGACTGTATAAATAATATGCTTATCTTCCAATGTCTCTTTTTCTAAAAATTTTGGTCTAACTTTAACTCCTTTTTTAAATTTACCAAATTCATTTATTTCATTTAATTGGCCAGGCATATATCCACTACTAATAATAGAATCTACTTGATCAAATTCTCCTTCATTACTCCATAATGGTAATGGTTGCATTTGTTGTTGTTGTGGTGGTGTAAATTCTACAGGTGTTCTTTCCAAGACTTTTGGTGCGTCTTCTGAATATTGAGATAAATTTTGAATAATCGCATCATTAAGTTCGGTAACATTATTTATCTGATTATGTGTCAATTTAGATATTTCACTTCCAGACATCATATTGTAAATTTTATCTACATTTTCTTCTGTTATTATTCTCATTGAACAATTCATTGTTTGTAATTCTTGTAATAATAATTTAAAAGCATAAGGAACATTTACAATACTAAAATCTCTACCAAATTTACTTATATTAACCAGATTTGCTTCAAATTGTGTCATATTATTAAATTTAATAGGTCCATCTATCATAGGACTTAAATACACATTATTTCTTTGATTGAATATCGCAATATATCCTGTTTTATTACACACGGCCATTTTATATTCATCTCCTCTAACCATCATAGATTCACTTATAAAATGTGATAAACCATGAGCAATGAGACAATCACGATCCATTTCACCTATTCTTAAACCACCATTGTTTGCTCTACCCTGTACTGTTTGACGTGTTAATGCTGTTCTAGGACCACGTGCTCTATAATTAATTTTATCTTTTGGCATATGTTTTAATCTATTATAATATGTCGGGCCTATATAAATATCTGCTTCTAATTGTTCCCCGGTCATTCCATTATATAAAATTTCTGTTCCATCTGAATGATATTTTTGTTTAGTTAATAATTGTCCTAATATTTTATGTTTTGGTCCTTTATTTACAAATGCAGTACAATCAGTAAAATTACCAAAAATACAAGATGCTTTACTTGTTAAAGTTTCAACTAAATGTCCGATTGTCATGCGACTCGGCATAGCATGAGGGTTTACAATAATATCGGGACGAATGCCCTCTGCTGTCGTGGGCATATCTTTTTCTTTAAGAACAATTCCCACAGTACCTTTTTGGCCTGCCCTACTACAAAATTTATCCCCAATCGCGGGTATACGTTCTGCTCTTATACGCACCTTTGCTATTCTTTTTCCTTCCATATTTTTACTTATATATGATTTATCAACAATCCCTGTCTGACCCTTTTTTGGTTTAATAGAAGAATCTGTCAATTCATCATCTTCATTCATAACGGCCATGCCCATGACAATTGTTTTTTCATCTACAATAGAATTTTCTAGTATAATACCCGTTTCTTCATTTAATTTACTATAATCATATCCTTCTTTTAAATTAGATACTTTATTATTCATAGGATTAGTAAAGATCTTTGTTTCTTGAGCCCCCCCGATATTTTCTTTTTCTTCATGAGCTTCATATGAATTATAATAAGTTGTTCTAAATAATCCTCTTTTTAAAGCGCCTTCATTAATAATTACCGCATCTTCAACATTATAACCAGAATAACACATAATAGCAACTATTGCATTTTCTCCATACGGATGTTGATTTTTTGTAGCATATGTGAAATATCTAGATTTTGTTAACGGTACTTGTCCATAGTTTAAAACCAAAGATGTTTTATCAATTCTATTTGTAAAATTACTATGAAATAGACTAACCGCTTGTTTTCCCTGACCACAAGAGAAAGCATTTCTCGGATATGGATTATTAGGAGCATATATACATTGATTTGCCATGACAGATAAAATTAAAGAAGGATGAATTTCCGCATGTGTTACTCTTTTCTCTCCATATTGTTCTCTTACTAGTTGTGAATTTGCTAATAACATTCCCTCACCTTCTTGTGTATCAATATATTCAATAACAGAACTATTAGTTATTAATTTAGATATTTCTTGATTAGTAAATTTAATATCACAACTATCTTCTAGATAATTTTTTTTATTACCGAATCCATATACAATTTGTTCCCAATTTATATCATTTCTTTCAAATCTGTTTAATATTTGTTCTCTTTCAATGCTTAATTCATCACCATACATATATACTAAGGGTCTTGTTGGTCTGCCTGCGTCTGTACATATTTGAACTTCGTTTCTTTTAATATCAAAAAATACGCTTGTATAAATATTTATTAAATTATTACGTCTATGTAATCTTATTATTCTGGTTAATTCTATTGGGCTAGTTGTTACGCCTATCCAAGTTCCATTTATAAAAATTTTTGAACATTTTGATATATATTTTATACTACATTCTTCTAAAAACTTAATTTTTAATTTTTTTAAATAATTAATATAAGGTACAATTGAACAACCACTTGTTATATGTGTAGAAATTGATAAATGCTTATGTAAACCCACGTTTCCCCCGTCAGGTGAATGTATGGGACATAAATATCCATATTGGGTAGCATTTAATCTACGTGGGGCTACTATTTTTGCTCCATCTGCTGCCATAGGTAAATTTGTTTTTCTTAATTGACATAAACTATAAAAAAATGATAACCGTGTTAAATCCTGAACAACCCCTAATTTTTTTGTATGTGAATCTGCACCCCAATTCCCCTTAAACGCCTTTTTAAAACCTTGTTCGACTAATCTTATACTAAAAAATTCATTTTTATTTAAACCAATTAAATCTTTAAAATTTTCATTAGAATAATTTGTTTCATTGTTATTCCAGTAATATTTTTTATCAATAGCAAGATGAATGGCATCCAATTGTTTTTTAAACCATTCTCTAAATAATCCATATAATAACATGCCCGGTTGTTCAATTCTTTTATACCTATAACTATCTCTGTCTGTTTCTTTTTCTGTTTTGGTATATACAAGTAGTAATCTTTTTGTCATATATCCCAAATATAAAGCCTTTGCTTTTAAATTTAATTCACCCATATGAGGCAAAAAATAATTCATTAAGATATCCAATACATGTTCAACTGTTCTACCTTTTGTTAGAGTTTTTATATATTCTAGAGCTGCTTTTTGTGTAAATATAAATCCGGCATCGTGAACTGAAGGTCTGAATAAATCAATATAATCTTCATATTTATTCATATCTAATAAGCAATGTTCAATTATATCATAATCAGAAATAATACCCAATGCTCTCATAACAATAAATAAAGGGACTGGTTTCCTTACATTAGGAACATTTACCTTTATTTGATGGTTTGAAATAGATGGTTGATCTCTAACAATTCTTACTGCTAATGTTCTTACTGGTTTTGACGCATCTTCTGATACAGATCTTATTTCAGCTGAACAAATATATTCTTCACTAAAATCATCTTTAATATATAACATATTATCAGCACGACCTTCTTGGGACATTATGCATTTTTCTTTACCATCGATAATAAAATATCCACCGTTATCGTTCCGACATTCGCCCATATTATATCTCACTTCTGGTGTTAATTTATTTAATATACAAAAATCTGATTGAAGCATTATAGGAAATTTACCTAGATATATTTTTTCGTATTTTATAGTCATACCTTCCATATCTGGAGTTTTTTTTATTATTTTCCCTGTTTCATTACCTCTGGCATCTAATTCTTTAATATATAAAGTGTATTCAATAATTACATCATAGTGAATAGTAAACGCATAAGTCATGTTGCGCAACCGTGCTTCATTTGGTATCATATAATGTTCTCTTTCGCTACCATCGGAGTTTTTGTCAATAATTATTGGTTTACCATAATAAATTTGATCACCGTTTTTACCTCCTAAAAATATTTCTGTATTATATTTATAACCCAATTTTGGATCCAATTCCGCACAATATTTAAAAGGATTTGAACTTTTAAATATATTAATTATTCCTTTTGAAAAAAAATTATTATATGAATCTATGTGATGTTTAATTAAAAAATTAGGATTTTCTTTAAACATTTTATCAATTATTTTCCATCCAATATCTTCCATTATATTATATCAATAGCATATATTTTTAAAATTATAATTAAAGATATATTTATTTTTTATATATCTTTAATTTCCATTACGTTCTTCATTAACATTTTGTAATGCTACAAATATTAAACCCAATATAACAAACATCGCTACAATAGGAAATAACACAATTAACCACGCTAATTTATTCCATCCTTTTTTACACATTTTATTAATAATCCAAGTCCAAAATAATACATACAATGATTGTACAATAAAATAAGTTAAATTATGAATTGGAGATGGGGTTGAAAAACTACCAACACAAAGAGTGTATGGATCTGTACAATTTTGAATTATTAATCCAACCGCGCTTATCACAGAAAGCCCTAAATATAATTGGGCAGGAGTACATAAAGATTTAACTTTATTTGCAAATTTTAAATTTTTAATAGATTTCATTTTATAATATAATTATATTTTTTATTTTAACATGTGTTTGGCTGCTTGAACAGATGCTTTACTATAATAATCTGGAACGTTTGGTATATTATATTGTGCTTCTGGAGCTCGCATCATTTTTGGTTGTTTTATTACATTGGATGGTGTTTCGGCTCTTTTTCCTGCCCATCTATTCCTAGCATTATCAATCATCTCGACGCCTGAATAATAACCTTGAACCGCATCACCTAAACCTATGTCTCTTAATAATCCGCCCCCTTTTTGTTTTTTTCTTTTACGGTTGGGTCTTTTTGCATAACGATTTCTTCTAGTTCTACAATGTGATTTTCTACCTTTTGAACCTCTTTTCTTTCTTCTAGTTGTTTTACATCTTTTTTTATATCTTTTGGTTTTACACGCTTTTTTTGTTAAACGTGCACACATTGAACGTCTACGTCTTTTCTTTTTTTTATATCCACCTTTTTTTGCTGCCGGCCTTGGAATATCATCGTGCGTTGATCTAGGGGGTGGCATGACTTTCATATTTAACGGCCCTACGCTTAATTTGCTACCACCTTTCAGTATACTATTACCGCAACCGCAACCACCGCGTTGTCTTTTTGATTTTCTTCTATTACGGCGTGTTCTACGTCTTGTTCTTCTTGCTGCCATATAATATTTACTTAGAATTAAATATTATGCTAAAAAATTAGTTTAACGTCTCTTTTTTCTACCTTTTCTTCCTTTTTTTAACTTCAATGTTCTACCTTTTCTTTTGTAATATTTCAAACCTTTTCTGGTACTTCTCATTGCTTTAGCTTTGCTGGTAAATGGGTTTTTTTTACTTCCTCTTTTTCCTTTTCTACCGCGGCTTCTGCTGCGGCTTCTGCTACGACTACGTCGTCTTCTACGGGATCTTCTTCGTGCTGCCATATTATAATATTTACTTAGATTTAATTTTTATCCTAAATAAAAATTAAAAAATGTCAATTATTTCTAAATATTTATCTTCTTCTTCTTCTTCTTTTTTTTGTTCTTCTTTTTCTACGACTTTTTCTACCGCGACTTCTTTTTCTTCTTCTACGACTTTTTCTACGTTTACCACCCCATAACTTTGGCATCATACTACTCATACTACCCATAGTGCCCATTGTACGTGCGGATGGACCGGAACTAACAGGTTTTGTTTGACACGTACTGTTTTTACAGGTTAAACCAGTATCACATTGTGAACCTACTGGCAACCACGTACACGCCGCACCCGATGGTCTTCCTCCTCTTTTTCTTCTACTACGTCTACGTGATTTTCTACGTCTGCCACCGCCCAATTGGTGATTTGAGCCACAGTCTCCGCCTCTTTGTCTTGTTCTTCTTCTTGCCATTATATATATATAATATGTATATTTTATTCAATGTCAACATGGGTAAGCATGTGTCTCCTACAACACATTTTATTTAATCCTAAATTATCTAAAACTTGACCTTCAGGGCTTTTGTGTCTGGTTTTTTCGTCTAAATAAACAACCGCATCAGGATCTATTTTATTTTTTAATTTAATTTCTCTTACTTGTTTGAGATAAAATAAGTATTTATCTCCTAAAACACAACCGCAGGTGAAACATTTAACTGGTATAATCATTTGATATATATATCAAAATATGTTTATAAATCAATTTAATTAATATATATTATTTCTAAAGTTTCTTTAATCCTTTTGTCATATAATAAAAAGCATCATAATTTACTAATTTATTATCTTTTTTCATATCAGGTCCACCAGCATTACCCGGTACACATTTTGATCCATTTTTATTTTTTGCAAAAACACAGCATTCTACACTAGTGCATTCTGATTTGTTTTTAAATTTTCCGCACTTTTTTGCCATACCAATATTGTTACAAAACATATTTTTTTTCATATTTTTTATATCTTTTTTATTTTCGGCATTTTCTATTATTTTATTTTCAAATTTTTCTATAACAATTTCTTCTGCTATTTCTTTCTTTTCGTCTTCTGGAAATTTTAAATTCCATTTTAAAATCAATCCTCTTATAAATAAAAAACATGATGCTATTGTTAGTATTATTAAACTATTATTAAATAGATCATTTATTGTTTTTTGATATTCATTCATATATATATTTTATTTAAAAAAAAATATTGAACTATCCTATAATGAATACATTAAATGAACAAGTTAATCTTTTACAAAATAAAATAAATCAATTAGAAAAAGAAGAGGAAAGGAAACGTAAAATTGAAAATAGTAAATTTTGGAATATGATTGGTGCGTATCAAAAACTATTAAAAGAATTAAATTCAAGAGATTCTATAAATAGTAGATTAATAAATTTAGAAAAAATAACAATGGGCAATAACAACTTAATTAATAAACTAATAAATAAAAACGTTGGTGTTGTGTCTCATTTAAAAATAGATACGGATATATCGAATAATTTTAATAATAGATTTGAACAACTGGAAGAACAGATAATAAAACAAAACGAAATAATAAATGATTTATTTAGTTTGTTAAAAAAATAATACCTAAACAGTATGATATTCAATTCCTTGTGACGTTTTTACAGCAATCCTTTTTGTGTTGTTAATGGTTTCTTTATGATGACATTTTTTACATAATGGTATTGTATTTGCTTTATGATCTTTATGAGCTATTCCTATAAAACCATTTTCATCAGCGTCTTTTTGAGGCAATAAATGATGCATATCAACTGCCGGTTTTGAACAAAATTGACATTTAACTTTTAATTTATTATTATATTTTGAAGACTTTTTTTTAGTTATACTTCCATATTCCGGAAATTCTTCTTTTCTAATTTGATAAGCTAATTCCATAAATTCTTTATCAAATCCTAAATATTTACATACTTCTAATCCATACATATTATTACCCAAACCATCTTGTAATTTTCTATTGTATATTAATTTATCTTTTTCATTATCATGAAATACTTCCATATGTTTCATTTTTAAATATTTACATTTTTCAATTATTCCAAATCTACCCAACTCATGAAAATGAGTTGCAAATATATAACTGGATTTCCTTTGATCCAATCTATACAATCCAGAACCAAATAAACTTTTTGCAGATCCCATTTCAGTGCCCGAACATAATTCATCTCCTAATACTAAACTATTATCATCAGATACTTCATCAATTACTTTAAATTCAGACATTTCAACTTGAAATGTACTTAATCCTTTAAATATATTATCATTACCAATTATTCTTGTAAATAATTTTTTATATGGATAAAATGTAAATTTTGAACATGGGACAAACATACCCGATTGTGCTAATATAACACTAATACCTATTGCCTTAATTAAACTAGATTTACCTACAGCATTTGTTCCAAATAATAAAATCCCTTTAGTATTTTTACCTAATTCAATATCATTTGGAATATAAAGTGTGTCCGTATTTATTTTTTCAATTAATGGATGTCTTAATTCTTTTACTGAAAAAAAAGCACTATCACTTTTTTTAATTTTAGGTTTACAATAATTATTAGTTTTTGCTACAAAGGCATTGTTTAATATAAAATCAATGCTTTCAATAAAATTTGAAATGATTTTGAAATGATTATCAAATCTCTCTAATTTTTTTAAAATGGACTTGTAAGAAAACTTTAATTGATCATGAAATACACCTTTTGAAACAAAAAATTCTGAATATAATTTTTTGAATTCTGGTCCCCAAATTTTTTTAGAACCACCTGTTGCCGAACCAAATTTGATTGTTGAAAAATCTATTTCACAATTTGAATTGTAACCATGAAAATTTGGTTGATTTAATACCTTTGTTAAATTGCTTGCTCTAGCACTAGTTAATTCTAAATAAGGAGGACTTTTTTCGGTGGTATGTAATTTAACAAAATGTTTTCCGGTATTTTGATAATTAAATAATAATTGATCAATGTATTTTATAATTTTATCTATTTTTTCTGTATATTTTGAATAATTATCATACTTATTATCCAAATCTTCAAATATTCCTTTATTAATAAAATTAACATCATATTTTTTATTATTTATATTTAAGGCTGTATCTATATTTATTAGTTTTTCAAATTCACTTGTTAATTCTAAACATATATTTTCAAACTCTTTATTGAAATTAATGGAGAGATATTTCTTTATTTTATTATCTTTTAATAATTTTTGATATAATTTATGAATAGAATTAATATTTTTATAAAATATGGCTAATTCACAAGGAAAAGCTTCTTGTAATACTATTTTTCTATATAATTTTTCTGTATCCCTGATATTTTTAAACTCTTCTCTAATATATTTGAATTTATCAAAATTTTTTATGAAATGTTCGGTTATTTTATATTGTTTATTCAGATATAATACATTTGTTGTTGGATTTGTTATTTTTTTATTAAATAACCTTTTTCCCATAGGAGTGATACATTTGTTTAATAATTTTAATACACTAGAATAAGGTCCTGTATCAACATGAGTATCAATAACATTTAATTGTTGTAAAGCGTGACTAACTAAAAGTAATTTTTCAGTATTTGAATCATATTTGGGTTCATATATTTGATGAACTAGATCAGGATTATGACAGTAAATATAATCTAATAAAAAGCAAAAACTTTGTAAGGAAAAAGGATAATTTCTCAATTGCGTTGTTTCAAGAAACATTCCATAATCTTGTTTGGCCTTTTTATAAAATCTACTTAATATTTCTTGTTGATAATTTTGTTTTGTAAAACAATAAGCCTGCTTTTCAAATTCAGTATGTGTTTTAGTATGATAATCATGAATGGAAATAATGTTGATTTTTTGTGGTCTAAATCCGCAAAATTGAATTATCTCTCCAATATTCTTTTCATTTTTAAAGTTATGGATTACTATAATTTCTTTTGGATTATTGATAGCATAAAAATTTTCTAGTTCATCAAACACTGTTGAAGTTTCTTTAAGTATATGTCTACCTTCTTTTTTAAATTCTATAAAATCAGAATGTCCTGTTAATATATCAATAATACTAGATCCACATAATATATAAGGTTCTTTTGTTAACATTGTTTTTTCATGGATTTCTAACCAAACACACATAATATTATTAGTATATTCTTTATTTGATTTGTTGAATGTTGTTCCTGGAGAAAAGGTGCCTAATTCTTTTCTTTTTTTACATTTATTAACTATATCATCACCATTCTCAACAATAACTTTTACTGTAAAACCTTCTTCCATAAGTTCGTTAATATGTTTTTCTAATAAAATAGGATTGGCTGTGGTAAATCCTGCCATAAAAACTTGTTTATTTCTGCATTTTTGTGATCCTTTTGCTACAACTGTCATACAACAAATATCTCTAAAACTTTCTATTTGAAATTTATTTTCTTCTAAAATATTATATTCAGAACCTTTTTCACCTAAAGAATAACATTCATAAAAACTACCACATTGCCACAATAAAATGCTTTTCTCTCCAAATTTATTTATAAATTGTTGTGCTGTATCAAAATATTCTTCCATCATTGGTTTCTTTTTCATTATAAATTATAATAATATAATCTTTATATTGATTATGTTATTATAATAATTGACACCTTATATGGTCTTAATTATATAAATCCACGTCATAATATTTAATTCTATCATCATCATCAGAATCAGATAATAGTTGATCAGATTTATAATTATATAAACAAATAACCCGCGTAGCCAATGCGTATAAAAACGTGAAAAATACTGAAAAAACAAAATTAACAGTATTTGATTTTGTACCGGATACGTCAAAATGAAATATTATAAACCAACTACATCCGGATAATAGAAAAAATATTGTATATCCTATATAATAATTAATAACGTTATTATAATCACACAAAAATAAAGGTGCTTCAATAAATTTATTCATTAAATAATTAACCGGGTTTTTCTTTAAGCTTCTTGTATATAATTATGAAGTAAAACATCTGGGTTTTTATTAATAACATCTCCTGCTAAATAAGAATTTTCATATGTAGTCCTAAGAATATCTTCTGGTGCTGCCGATCCCACTTTCATTAAATTATGTTTTAATAAATATCGCCTAATTATAGTATTTGATTTGGTGTGTAATTTTAAATTTTCATTTTTAATTTTTTTACGCATAGTTCTGTTTTTTATTAAAACCCCGATAACACCTTTTTTCAAATTTTTACCCAATGTTAATTTTCTTTTTACTTTTTTAGTTTTGTGTTTTCTTCTTTTCTTCTTTTTTTTTTCTAATATTTCCATATTTTCTTTATCATTATTCATTTTCTCTTCAGGTTCTATAACAGATACTATTTTATCAAAACTCTGTTTTAATTCTTCTAATTTATCTTGTCTTTCATTTTTAATGTTTCTTTGAATATCATCTGTAATATTAAGTTTTTTTTCTTTATTTGTTTCTTTATTTTTCAATGTTTTTTTCCATTCCCTATATGTTGGTTTTGAAGCATTTTTTAAACACCCATATGCTGGTGCTGGTTTTAACATATTATTAATGGCTTCTTCTGTAGATTTCATGGTTTTCTTTCTACGTTTTCTTTCTCTTTTTTTTCTTTTGTTCTTTTGTTTTTCTTTTTCAACAGTTTCGAGATAATTAACCGTGTTGGTAAAATCATTTGCAAAATTATTGTCTTTTACATCTTCTTCTTTACTGTGTAATAATTTTTCCTTTTTTCTTTTTTGTGCTTCTTTTACTCTATTGATTAATTGTTTTTTAACATCATTCGGTTTTAACGCCGCGCTAAAAGGATTGACTTTTTTTTTTCTTTTTTTTGAATCTCTTTTTTTACCACCTATAGTAAATAATTCGGGATTAATCTGAATTGTTTTTTTTAACATCTTAAATAATATATTTATATTAAAATTTAATATTTAACAAATTAAACATACATAGAATTAAATATGCTTTTTTTTCTATTTTGAACTTCATCATTTTCTAAAAATAAATTAAAACCTATATTAAGATCTTTTAATGTTATTGTCCTTTTTTTTTCGTCAGATAAACAAAAAACCCGTCTGCTATGAGCAATTTTTACTTTTGCTAAAAGTGTTTCCATATCACGGCCATAATATTTAAAATATTCTTTATTTTTTTCAAACCAACTTGTTTTAACCGTTTTTTTTATTGACCAACCTATATCATTAATTTTTTTAAAAAAAATTAATTTCAATTCTTCGGGTGTATAATCATCAGTTGTAAATCTCCAAGTAAATCTACTATCGAGTCCTTGATTATAATTAAAAAAACAATTTTTTAACTCTTCCTTATAACCAGCAATAATTACCATTAAGTTATCTTTATTATCACTTAAAGCTTCACACAATGTATCAATGCATTCCTTAGCAAATGAATCTCTTTTTTCGGGGTTCCCTAAAGCATACGCCTCATCTATAAATAAAACTCCACCCAAGCATTCTTTAATTATATCTTTTGTTTTTAATGCTGTCTGACCCAAATAACCGGCAATAAAATCAGCTCTTGTAGCCTTTTTAAATGTTCCCTTTTTTAATATACCTAATTTTGAAAAAATTTTACCTATTATTTTGGCAATTTCTGTTTTACCTGTTCCGGGTGGACCATATATACAAGTATGCATAAAATCTATATTTTTATTATTTTTATTATTAATATGTAAATTTTGAATAAAAAATATTATTTGATCAATAACAGAATTTTTTAATTTATTCATACCAATCATATTATTTAATTCAATTATAGGTTCTTTTATATTATGCATAGCATTCATATTTATATTATATTCTACATCAAATGATAAAGGATATTTTTCAATTAATTTAATAATATCATCTAAATTATTTATTTCAATTTTTATATTTATTTTTTTTTTTTTTATTTCAATAATTGGATTTGGTGGAGGTAATTTAAAAGTATCATAGTAATTATTTGTTTTATTATTTATTAAAAAAGGGTTATCACTATTATTAAATAAAAATTCATATCTTTTATTTTTTTTTAATATATTATCAAATCTATTTATATTTTTTTCATAATCGTTAAATAATGTCAATTGACAATTGGATAAATCCTTATTTTCATCCAATGAATTTATTATATTGGAATCTTTGTTATTTAAATTATTATTTCTTTTTTGCTCTATTGTATTAATTAAAGTGTTAATGGTCATATCTAATTCTTTGTTTATTATCTTTAAATTTTTTTTTGCCAATTTTAATTTATTTTGACTAAAATCTTCTGATCCGGTGTTACACGTTTGTAGTAAGTTATTATTATATAAGGTTCTATTTTTATATATAATAGAACAAATTAATTTATTTTTGGATAAATCGGGTAAATTATTGTTAGAATTATCTTTATCCATTAATAATATATATGTTTATTATTATTTTCCAATATATAATAAATTTATTTAACCCACTTAAAAATAAATTGATTTAATATTTAATTACAAAAATGGAAATAAACATGCCTAATAATATTGACGATATCAATTATGATACCTCTGTATCTCATAATATAATTGAAACATATTTTCAGAATAAGCATTTATCAAGATTAGTTAGACATCAAATTGAAAGTTATAATCAATTTGTAAGTGAACAAATAAAAGAAACAATACAAATGTTTAATCCAGTATCGATTCATTCTGAACACGATAAAGATGAAAAAACTGGACTATATTCATTGGAATTAATAGTGACTTTCGATAATCTTCAAATATATAGACCACAAATTCATGAAAATAATGGTGCTACTAAAATAATGTTTCCACAAGAAGCCAGATTAAGAAATTTTACTTATGCTTCTGCTATGAGTATAGATGTTAATATAAAAATTTTAAAAAGAACTGGTGTAAATTTACAAAGTGTTGAAACAATATATAAAAAATTGCCAAGAATTAATATCGGTAAAATGCCTATAATGTTAAAGTCAAGCATTTGTGTATTGACTCAATATAGTCATTTAAAATCAGATATTACTGGCGAATGTTGGATGGATCCAGGAGGATATTTTATTATTAATGGTTCAGAAAAAACCTGCATAGCTCAAGAACGGGCGGCAGAAAACACTGTTATGTGTTTTAATATAAAAAAAAATAATAATAAATGGAGTTGGTTATCTGAAATAAAATCAGTTCCGGATTTTAAATGTATATCACCAAAACAAATTAATATTACTATTGCTACTAGAAATAATGGTTCTGGACATGGTATATATGTTCAAATTCCAAGGATTAAAATTCCAATCCCATTATTTATATTATTTCGCGCACTAGGTGTTATTTCCGATGAAGAAATATGTAAAATTATAATTTTGGATTTAGCCAAGTCCAGAAAACAACTGTTATTTGGTTTAAAAGCAAGTATAATTGATGCGAATGAATATATGACAGAAGAATCAAGTTTAGAATATATTATTTCCAATGCAATGTTTACACCTATTAATATGGATAAAGAAGCAGGTATAAAAAAAAAAAAAGAATTTACAGTTTCTGTTTTAAAAAATGATTTATTTCCACATTGTCAAAGAAAAATACAAAAAATATATTTCTTAGGATACATGGTAAATAAATTGTTGCAAACTAGTTTTGGATGGAGAAAACCCGATGATAGAGATTCATATTTAAATAAAAGATTAGACACAACAGGCTCCCTATTAAATAATCTTTTAAGAAATTATTTCAATAAACTTGTAAAAGATATGCAAAAACAAACTGTTAGAGAAATTAACAATGGTTCTTGGAGATCAACAGATGATTATTTAAATATTATCAATCAAACAAATATATATAAAATAATTAAATCTACAACAATAGAAAACGGCATTAAAAGAGCATTGGCTACTGGTGATTTTGGTATTAAAAATACAAATTCAAATAAAGTAGGTGTAGCACAAGTTTTAAGTAGATTAACTTACATTTCTAGTTTAAGTCATTTGCGTAGAGTTAATACACCGATAGATAAAAGTGGCAAATTAATTCCACCTAGAAAATTACATAATACACAATGGGGCATGATTTGTCCTGCTGAATCTCCAGAAGGTGGAAGTGTTGGTGTAGTTAAAAATTTATCATATTTGGCGCATATAACAATCAAATCTAATAGTATGCCAATAATTGATATTTTGAAAAATAAAATTCAATGGTTGGAAAATTTAAAAAGTGAAGATTTATTTGATCAAGTTAAAGTAATATTAAATGGTTGTTGGTTGGGAATAGTAAAAGAAGCATATGAATTATATACATTTTTAAAACAAACGAAATATAAAGGTATTATAAATATTTATACAAGTATAGTATTTGATTTTAAAAATAAAGAAATAATAATTTGTAATGATGCTGGTAGACTGACAAGACCGATATTTAAATTAAAAAATAATAAAATTAATTTTACATCAAAAATATTAGATAAAATAAAAAATAAAACAATTGATTGGGATGATTTACTTGTTGATTATGAGGGTAATGATAGTGTTTTAGAATATATTGATTCAAGAGAACAGAATAGTAGTTTAATATATATAAATTCTGATAAAAGAACTAGAAAACAAAATGTTCATTATAATTATACACATTGTGAAATCCATCCTTCAACAATATTTGGAATTTTAGCTAGTTGTATTCCATTTCCTGAACATAATCAATCACCCAGGAACACTTATCAATGTGCTATGGGAAAACAGGCTATGGGGACATACGCAACTAATTATAAATATCGTATGGATAAAACAGCATATGTTCAAACATATACTATGAGACCATTAGTAGATACACGTGTTATGAATATTATTAACTTAAATAAATTACCTAGTGGTAGTATGTTAGTAGTTGCTATTATGAGTTATTCCGGTTATAATCAAGAGGATAGTATTATATTTAATAAAGACAGTTTGGATCGTGGTTTATTTTCAGCAACAATTTATCATACAGAAAAGGATGAAGAAAAAAAAATACATGGCGATGAAGAAATAAGATGTAAAGCCGATAGATCTAAAACAAAGGGTATGAAATTTGGTAATTATGATAAATTAAATCATATGGGTGTTATACCAGAAAATACTTTAATTAAAGATAGGGACATTATAATGGGTAAAATAGCTCCTATTAAACAAAATAGAAATGATCATACAAAAATAATTAAATATAAAGATCAAAGTAAAATTTTTAGATGCTCTGAAGAAACATATATTGATAAAAATTATATACACAGGAATGGTGATGGATATACGTTTGCTAAAATTAGAACTAGATGTTATCGTAAACCCGTGATAGGGGACAAATTCAGTAGTCGTCATGGTCAAAAAGGCACGATAGGCCTAGTCATGGACGGTAAAGACATGCCCACGACAGCAGAGGGTATACGACCAGATATTATTATAAATCCACATGCTATTCCATCCCGCATGACTATTGCTCAATTAAAAGAAACTTTATTGGGAAAGGTATTGATTGAATTGGGATATTTTGGAGATGGAACCAGTTTTGGTGAATTTCATATTAGAGATATATGTAAAATTTTACAAGGCTTGGGGTATGAACGTAATGGTAATGATATTTTGTATAATGGTATGACTGGAGAACAATTGGAAACTGAGATATTTATCGGACCAGTATTTTACCAAAGATTAAAGCATATGGTATTAGACAAAGAACATAGTAGAAGTGTTGGTCCTATGGTAGTATTGACACGTCAGCCAGCTGAAGGTAGAGCGAGGGATGGAGGATTAAGATTTGGGGAAATGGAACGTGATTGTATGGTAAGTCACGGTGCGGCAAGATTTACTAAAGATAGATTATATCATTCAAGTGATAGTTTTGAAGTATATGTTTGTGGTAAATGTGGTATGATGGCAATATTCAATGAAGAGAAAAAAATACACCATTGTAAAACGTGTAATGATCACATACACTTTAATAGAGTTCAAATTCCATATGCGTGTAAATTATTATTTCAAGAATTGATTACAATGAATATAGCACCCAGAATTATAACTGATAATAAATTATAATTTATATAAAAAAAAATTATAATTTAGAATATAAAATATTTATTTTTTTACTTATATTATCTAATTCCTTGTAACTACTTATAACAGGTATTATACCTCCTATGTTATATACTCTTACCAAATCTTTTTTTATTTCTTTATTTATATCTAAATGTTTAATTTTTTGATATTTTTTTTGTTGTTCATACCAATAAGGTAACCATGCCATATTCATTCCTCCTATTAATCCCATTTATTTATATATATATTTTTTTCTTTAAATTTTTTTACCAAATCCTCTGGTATCTGTCCAAAATCTATAATTTTAGCATTCAAGAAAAATTTCTCTTTTATTTTTTCATCAGTTGCCAATTTCCGTAGTAGTAGCATAGGTTCGTCATAAAGCTTACTCGCTGTTTTAATACCGCATCTATCCATTATAGGTTCAATATTATCACTTTTATCTCCCATTATTATTTTACATGCTAGATCTTTTTTAGGATCGTTAAAGCAATTTTTACTGTCTGTTAATTTTTTGTATTTTAAATTATACAAATGAACATTGGGTTTTGATAATTGTAAATAATCCATATCACTAGTTATTATATATATATTCGCTTCTGGATATTTTTCTAGTATATGTTTTGTTGTTATTGCTATACAATCGTCTGCTTCTAATTCTGGACATGAAAATATCTTTTCAATTCCACTTTTTATAAATAAACCGTCACTCCATACTTTTTTAAATAAAGGACCACCCAAAAATGTATCATCATAAACACGGTTTTCTTTATATTTACTATAAAGTTTATTTCTCCAAATTTCCTTACGGGGACAATCTTTACCTACTATCATAATAGGATTTTCAATTTTTAAATTTTTAGCTATTTCTTTTATTTTTATATCAAAAGTTTTAAGAAATTTTTCCATAAATATCTTATTATTGGATATATCATTTACATCACTTAATGGTGGTTCTCGTTTACTACATTTATACCATTGAACTATAGCATAATATCTATAAAAGATAAAGTAACTACCGTCTATAAGTATGAAATTGGGCATATATAATACTTATTATATAAATATATAAACATAAATCAATTTAATATAAATATATTATATAATGGAGGAAAATTTAAGAAGTTTGGGAAGTAGTATTATATATAATGTAAAGCAATCTACTAATATAAAGAAAAATTCGGGTTTTAAAGTTAAGCATTCTTTTAAAAAAAGGATTGATGAATCAAGTAGAATTTTATCAAAATACCCAGATAGAGTTCCTGTTATTTGTGAAAAAGGAATTGGATCAGATTTACCCGATATTGATCGTAAAAAATATTTATGTCCAAATGATATCAGTATAGCAAATTTTATGTATATTATTAGAAAAAGAATAAAATTATCACCAGATAAAAGTATTTTTTTATTTTGTGGAAACGATGCTACAGCATTATTACCAACAGCTTATTTAATGTCTCAAGCATATTCTGAACATAAATCCGAAGATGGATTTTTATATATTACATATAACGCGGAATCAACGTTTGGTTAATTTTTATTCTTATAATAATGTATAAAATGAACAAATATTTAGTAGAATTTTTAGGCACAATGTTGTTTTTGTATGTAATTTTGGCAACCGGTTCACCAATTCCTATAGGTTTGGCACTTATGGCGGTTATTATTATGGGAGGTAAAATCTCGGGAGGTCACTACAATCCTGCTGTATCAGCAATGATGGCAGTTGGAGGTAAAATGAGAATGGCTGATCTTGCGCCATATGTTTTAGCACAAGTTGCTGGTGGTGTTGCCGCACTTGAATTACACAAAAGAGTTAAATTTTAAATATGAAATTTAAAAATAACATATTATAATTAATATAATATGTTACGAATTGTATTAACTTCCATATTAATGGTATCGGCTATTTTTTGGGGTATATTTCCGGTAAATGATAATTCTCCTCATAATAAAATTCTTAATTATTTAAAAATCAAAATCAAACCTGATTGGAAATTTCACTTAATTATAGGTATAACTTTTTATATTTTAGGAGTTTTGATTGCCCAAACAAAATCCATTCAACATTTATGGTTTTAATTTTTTTTCATAAATTTAAATAATAAATAAATCATTAAAAGTCCGAATCCGGATGTATATAATTTAATACTAAGATCATTACTTATTTTTATTGGGACATTTTGGTTAGTCTCTTTTTCTTTATTTATATATTTTTGCATAATATCAAATCCTTGTTTGCAACCAGATGTTTTTTGTTTGGTAACCGGGTTATATCCTCCTGGAAAACTACACCCGGACATATTTTTTAAATCATTTTTGCTAATGTAATGTGATTTGCTACCTCTCCTATTATTTGCATCTATAGTAGGTAATGAAATTTTATAACACGGTGGTTTTGATCCTTCTGTAAATCCACCCATTATTTCTATTGGATTTAAAGCACCCAAATTACCAATAACTCCAGGAATCATACCTCTAAAATCACCAGCAACTGGTAAAAATGGGATTTTTCCATCAGGTTGATTATTAATATATAAATATCTTGTTGTTTCATTTCCTCCACCAGTTTCAACAAGTTTTCCATTACTTTTTACATATCCTTTTGGCTCACATTTCCCACCTGTTGCCAAAAAAAATTTATTTCCTAAAGGTTTGCCTGTTTTAGAAGCTCTTCCAGTTCCTGTAATTAATAGATCTGTATAATTAACAATACCAGAAACATTTTTAGCCAAAGCATCTAAACTACCTTTAGAACTCATACCTAATTCGGGTGGACTATTTATATTTTTATGATATTCGTAGGTTTCACCTAAATATTCTTTTTGAAGATTATTGGCGCCGCCAGATAATTTACTAAAAAATGACATATATATATAATAATACATAAAATGTCAGATGAATTATTTCAATGTAGAATTTGTTTTGAAGAAGAAGATAATGTATCTCTTCTAGTAGCTCCTTGTAGATGTAATGGAACCAGTAAATATGTTCATGTGGATTGTCTTCAAACTTGGATAAAAACAACTGAAAATGTTAATGCAAAAAAAAAATGTATGGAATGTAAAACCGCATATAAATATACTTCTAGTTCTCTATCAGAAAATATTACAATGTATAATGATACTAATAAATCTATTATGAAAACATATATGAGAAGTTGTTTTAGTGCATTTCCCGCAGCATTGGTTTTTAATATTATTGATAATTATATTTTATATAAAGCACCGATTATAACATATATTTATAATCCAAAACAGCATATATATTATTTTATAACCGCCGAAGAATGGTTTGGTATGTTATTTTATTTTTCTAACACCGTTTTTATCTTTAATATTAAATTTATTATTACTTATTTGTATAGAATTTATAGAAGTATACATAGAAAAAATGAATATTTAAAATTAATGAATTGTTCTATAATAAGTCCTCTTATGACAATAATTTTCTTTTTTATAATAAATAAAATAATATTGTCATATGATGATATTGATGAATTAATGACATATAATTTCTTATTTGTTGTGATATCACAAATTCTTAATTATACAATGTTAAAGCATCATAAAGAAACAATAGAAAATATGAATTCTAATATAGAAATTAATATTTTATCATATGTTGATCACGTTGAAATAGATATTGAATCAAAAACACTCGAGTTAACAGAAACATAATCAAACTATAATTTATCTAATTTTTTCATTTCACGGTTAGATTTATTTTTAACTTTATTAGAAGTTTGTTTAAGTCGAATGGTATTTGAGTCAATTCCACTTTTATTTTTTTTTACACCGGTTTTTAAAATGGTTATTCCATTTTTTATATTATTTAGATCTCCAAATAATTTGTCTATTTTAGCTTCTTGTTTATAAACTAAATCATTTTTATTTTTATCACAAGCGGCTAAAGGTTCTGTTAATTTATTTGTTTTTTCAAATAAATTATATAATATTAAAGTTAATAGTGAAAAATTTAATAATATAATAAATCTTTCATTTATCATTATATATATAATTAAATAATATATATAATATTAACACGATTCGGGATATTTATCACAAGCACCACTAACATCAACGTCGGCCCCACTTGTTGCTCTATTCATGTCTCTCATCATTTTTTTATTTTTTTTTATGTTTGATTGATTTATTGAATTATTTTTTACCTGGGTTTTTAACTGCCCTAATAAATTTGTAAATGTTTTTTCTAAAATATTCATTCTTTCATTATTTTTATTAATTGTTGTGGTTTGGCACGCGCTATAATTTTTTTTTCCTCCCTTTGGTTCAGGAACTATGCACATGGGTTCAATAATATTAATTTGAATATTATAAATAAATAACCCAAATAAAAATATAATTAAGAAATAAATAATACTCTTCATTATATTATGTTTTTATTTTTTCTTTTTGATATATAAATAATGTCTCGTAAAAATTCTTATTATTATAATAGTTTTTCGTTAGGAATGAATAATCATTTATCAAAAAAAATAGTCTTAGATGGAATAAAAAATAAAGATTTTAATAATGCACCAATAATAAATAATATTAAATATAATGAAGAATTGTCTATTTGGAATAGCATGGTAGATGGACAACCTAAGAATGATTATAAAACAGCAGAGGTTGATCCCGCTAAAAAATTAGTAGATATTGGAACACCCGCATTTAGAAATAAACCAAACGCAATTAAAGGATATAGAAAGACTTTAGAATGTTGTGATAAAACAAATCCTAGGAAAAAAATTGTTGTAGATGTTTATGAAGATACATATACAAATTGTAATTGTGATGAATCTTTTAATAGAAGTAAACAGCCGTTAATTAGACCGGGTATGCAACATAAACAATTGCCAAAATATTTAAAAAATGGAGAAAAACTTAGTACATATGAAAAAGTAGTTGATGATTCTGTAAAAGATGTAGCAACTAAACAAACTGCAAAAGATGATTCCCAACAGCAACACGATGCTTTAGTAGATGGGACTGTTGCCAAAACTCAAGCAAAAATAGATTTAGATAATAAAATAGAAGATTTAGAAAATGCTATAAAAATTGAAAAGGCCGCAAGAGATTCTTTATATGAAATACAAAAACCAGTTAAAGTTGAATATGCGTATAGTTATAGAGAATATTTAATTAATAAAAAGAAAACTGGTGAAGAACGTATTATGAATGGTGGTAAAAATTCTTGTAAAAATAAAGATTGTTGGACTCCCAAATATCCAGGTAGCTTTCAAAATTATACAGGAAATGGTGCTGTAACTTCTGGATTAAGAATTACCAATTTAAAATTAAATGCTATTAAAGGTAGTTCAAGATGTCCCGATGATCCTACCAAATGTAATGGTGTTTATTTTGCGGGAAAACCACGGTGGATCGGTTGGATTCATAATAAAAATCATCCAGAAATAAATTTTCCACAATTAAAAGCTAAACGCCGAACTTTTTCTTTATTTACTGGTAGTGGGGTATTTGAGAAAAAGATAATAAAAAACACAAATGATGGTAGTTGTTGTGGTGGGAAAGCATTATTTAATATTGAAGGGTGTTGTAATAAATAAATATAATATTATTTTAATTTATAATATTATGTTTAACATTAATAAACGTGATTTAACGATTAATTTAATTAATATTGAACCATTAGAACTAAAAGATGTTATAAAAGAAAATTATTTTCGTGAAAAATCATTAAAAAAATATATATATAGAAATGTATTAGATATTCATACTGTGCGTAAAAAAAATTTAGGTGAAAAAATGTTAAAAAATATTTTAAGTAATTGTGAATTTAGCATAAATGGAAGCATTGATATATTGGACATATTAAATTTATTTCATGTATAAAATTATATTATTCATATATATAATGGAATTAGTAATTAATGAAAAAGAAGAACCTATGCCGGAACGATTTAGTTCAAATGGTGGATTGGTTAGTAAAGTAGCTGAAAATTTTGAAGCTATTGTCATTGAAGAAAATGAAAACGTCGATGAAAATGAAAACGTCGAAGAAATGTTACATCCATCCGAAAATGAAAACGTCGAGGAAAATGAAAACGTCCAAGAAATGTTACATCCATCCGAAAATGAAAACGTCGAGGAGGTATTAACCAGAGCAGCAAATCACGCTGTTGATTTGGAAAATATCGAAAAACTTATAAAAAACGAAAAAGATGATTTGGTAGCTGCTGAAAACGCGTTAAAAGCAACTAAAGCAAAAGTAATAGGCGGCGGAGCAGGGGAATTTGCAGATCAAGCAGCCAAAGATAAGCAAATTAAATTAGATGAAGAAAAAATAGCAGAAGAAAAAGTAGATGTGAGAATAGTAGATAGCAATTTAGCCAGATGGACACGTATGGATTTATTTCCAGGTTTAACTAGGGAAAAAGTATATCCACGCACGGTCCATCAAAGAATTGAACGTAAAGATTTTTTAGCAAGAGGCATGGGAAAAATTTATCCATTTGGTCATAAAAACCAACATCAAATGAGTGGTGCAGGTGGAGATGCAAGTGATGTTATAAAATTAAGAAGATTGTATGGACGCAATAAAATAGCTAAAAATGATGGAACAGAAGAAGTTAAACCTAGAAAAATGGGAAGACTATTTACATTAACTTAATTAGTATATATCTTATTAATTATATAACAATAATATATATATGCCATTTACCGTTAATATTTTTGATAATAAATTTACAAAGGCACATCAAAATCCATTATTTAATAGTAAAATGTTATTAGAAAATAATCAATTAAATACAGAAAGACAATCCAAAACCCCATTTAGAATGCCCTTGTCGTCTACACGAAAAACGATAGTATGTGGCCCTTGTAAGACAAATGTAAAAGTAACAAAAAGTATAGATTTGGAAGAAGATTGTATAAAATTATGTTATAAGGGAAATGCTGTAATTAAAAGAAGTAAAGATGGTATAATTACAAATAGTAATTTCCGTTTTACAAGTATGGAAGTTTTAGATAGAAATAATAAATCATTTAAACAAAATGAATTTAATTACACTAGACCCATAAAAGCCGAAACATTCTATTCAGAAACTTACGCGGACCCTGATTTAATTGGATTAAAAAGTGGAGAGATTTATACTAACGATTATTTAATAAATAATTCAACAAAAAAAAATTTAATTCAAAAAGTGGGTGGAAATTTAAATGAATTAATAGAAACTCATATTGGTTATGGAGAATTAATGGATCCCGGTAATAATGGTGGGTTAAAATGTGGTATATCTACATATAAATTTTCAAATCCAAAATTTACAGCTAATGGGGGAGTTTCAGCAAAAAATTTAATAAATCTTTTAAAATATAATAATAATTTTATTAGTCAACTAAATAATTGCAATAATGGTGAGGATTGTAATATTTATCAAACTATGAATTATAAAGATGTAGATAATGAAAATTTTTGTTTTCCAAGACGTTTAAATGGTAAGAAACAAACATGCCCAATACTAGAAACATATGAAATACAAGAAACCATAACAATTGAAGGTATGGATTTAAATGAATTAAAAAATAAAAAAGGAAAAATAATTAATATGTTTTTACAAAATTTGAATCTTAATATTAAACAAGATGATTTTTTAATAGAAATATTAGATAATAAATTTCGTATACGGGCATTAAAACAAAGTATAATTTCATTCAAATTTATAACACAAGACATAATGTCATCAAGGGGGGAACTTCAAAAATTTAATGCTGTTAAAATTTTGGAAGCTATGAATACAATACCCGGATTTACAATAAGAAAAGTTAATATAAATTCTATTACAGATACACGTATTGATTCGACAAAAATAAAGAATATAAAAAAAACATTAACTCCCATATTCAAACCTAATCAAATTACATCATTCAATACATTACACTTTACAATAAAAGCCCAAACATTAATAGATACAAATGTATATGTATACATTAATAATAATTTATATGGTGATATTTTAAATGGTTCGTCAAATTTATTAATTAATTTCAAACTAAATGAAATAATGATGAATACAACATTTGATATACGTATATCTCAAAAAAAAAATGGACTTTTAATGAGTTATATGAGTCAAAATTTGAGAATTACATTAGATAGTAAAGTATCTATTCCAATCAATTTTAAAGTAGAAAGTAGTAGTCCATTAATAAAATCAAATTCTGAAGGTGATGATGATCAATTATCAAATATTGGAGAAGAACGCGATGAAACAAAATCTAAAATACATAATACTTTATTTTTAACTTGGGATAAATGTTTGGACAGAGATATATCCGGTTATGAAATTTATAAAGACGAGAAACCATTTTTAATAATAACCGATCCTAATAATATTAGTTATATAGATACAGATTTGGTTCAAAACCAAGAATATACATATACAATATATAATATAGATAATCTTGACAATAAAAGTTTACCTTTTTCTGTTAAGGCAATATCTCCTGATTTTAAACCGCCTGAAATTCCCAAAAATTTAAAAGCAACTGTCTTAGATTCATCCATTCAATTAAATTGGGATGAAATACCCAATATAGATAAAGATTTTCAAAAATATCACATATATAAAGATAATCAAAGAATAGATGAAATATCAGATATAACTAATACTACTTATGTCAGTACAAAATTAACTAATTATACAAATTATATATTCAATATTACTTCTATTGATGGATATGGTAATGAGAGTAAGAAAAGTAATTCTGTTAATATACAACCAATAGATTTAACTCCGCCAACAGATATTAATAAAGATGATATAACTATTGTGGAGGGAAACAAATCAATAATTTTTAAATGGGCATATGATCCAGATGTTTCATCGTTTAAAATATATGAAGATTTTGGAGAAAAAGTTGTTGATAACTCTTTAAATTTATTGGATCACTGGATAATTAATAATAAAGATGAGAATAATGGATATATTGAAAGAACTTTGAAGAATTTAATAAATTGGAAAAAATATAAATTCGTAATTAAATCTATAGATAAAAATGGTAATATGTCAAGTGGAGTAATTCCAAATACAGAAAAAAATATATATGATATTTCAGATCCAATAGAAATAATGCCAAATTTAATTATTAATAATAATAATTTAAGTTTACCCACCAATTATACATTAACTTTTGATTTATTATTACCGCAAAAAAATTTAAAAAAACTAAATATTATGTTTTTTACTAATAATATTAATTTTGATGAAAATTTATTTTTATATAATGATTGGAATAATAATGTTGCTTGGGATAAATTTATCAATTTAGTAGTTGAAAAAACGGATGCGGAGTTAATAGAAGACAATACAAATAAAGGAATAGTGGGTATAAAACGGCGTTATCCAGAAGATCAGATAAATGATGGAAAAGATAGTGATACCTTGGTTGTTTTACCTACTTCTCCTGCTTATAATTTTTTAAATTTTACCGGATCTTATAATGAAAGTTTGACTAAACCCCTATATTTTATTAATACAGGCGCTGATTGGAATAAATTAAGTTATAATGTAATGTTTTCACAAATACAAGTTTGGGGAAAATATATTTTTAATAATAATGCAAATGGTTTATTTTATAGAAAAATAGATGAAACATTTGATTGGATTAAGTTGGGTAGTGGTGTAAAGGATTTTTCTGTATCAAAAGATACTTATGATTTAAGTCAGAATGAGTTTTGTATATTTACTATAAATAATTCTGATACAATTGATGTAATAGATTTTATAGATAAAGATAGAATAACTACAACATTAAAATTTAATATCCAATCTAAAAAAATAACTTTTTTGGGTCCTCATTTATTGATAATCGCCGGTGATAATAATATAAAATATTCAAGACGAGAAAAAAATCCAACTTGGACAACATTGGGGTGCTGTTATTTTACAGATGTGAAAATAAGTGAGTTTGGAGGAAAAATAATAATAATAGGACATAATACTGTGGCTAGTTATTATTGGAAATATACTAATGATATATTAAATGGGACGTGGGAATTGATACAAGATACAGAAGGATTGATAGATGATAAAACAAAATATTTAAATTTATCCATTGGAACTTATCTTTATTTATATAACGATAATGACGAATTAAAAAAAACATTAAAAATGATAGGAGGTGGAAGTATATCAGGAAATATTTATCTTGAAGGAGATAATCTTATGGGAGAAGGTTCTTTAAAATGGGATGATAATGAAGGTAAATTATATTATAATAAAACTTCTTTTGACAGAATAATTGATAATAAAATATATCGTTTAAAAACTACTGGAATACCGTATAGAACTTTAAATCAACAACAATGTCAAGATTATGCTACAACAACAGCAGGTAAAACATTTCATTCAGTTAATTTTTGGGATACAAAACCTCCCGGTTGCGCGGAACATCCACCTACAGGGAGAGTATTTTTTAATACCCAAGGTGATGATAATCTATGTAATGAAGGCGGACATGCGTGTGTTGAATTAAATGAAGGTTTTGAGAGATATAGAAAAATAGACGGAACTCCAGATATGAGTTTAACAGAGGAAGAATGTAAAAAATATGCAAGTGATAACAACAAAGGATTTTTAAAACTTACAAATCCAACTGGTAATTTTAAAGGTTGCATTGATATTCCTAATGACAGAATTTATTTTGCGGATCAAGCAGAATTTGAAAAATGTCAAAAGGATAGAATTTGTATTCAAAAAAGAGTATTACCAAGAAAAATTGAGTTTTATGAAAAAACAAGTGGCACACCTGATGGGAATATGACAGAGCAAGAATGTTATGCTGAAGCTGCTCGTCAAGGCATAACTAACGCAAGTGCTTGGGATTGGAATGGATGGCCAAATGGTTGTATGAAACCAGAAGCAGATCAATTTCGTTGGAATACTACCGGGACCGTGGATTGCGGAACATCGGGTGTTCCTTGTATTCAAAAAAGGGTAGTAGAAAAAAATGCTGAATGGATAGAATATAAGCAAACCTTTAATAAATTAATTGATAATCATTATATTAAAACAAAAGAAATATCTGGGGAAAAAAATATTTTAGGTAAATTTAAAAAGATATCATTAGAAAAAAATCATATATGGGGTATAGATAATAATGATAACTTAAATTATTCTATTATAAAAATTGATAATAATAATTTTAACTTTGGATTTATAAAAATAGAAGGGAAAAACGTGACAGACTTATCTGTTACAGATAATGGTATGTGTGTTTACAGCGTAATAAACAATGAATTATACCGTAAAATGGAAGATGATGAAGGGAATCCTTCTTGGAAATATTTATATAAAAGTAGTTTTTTTAATAATGATTTCCCAATTGATAATTTTTTGAGAGAGTTATTAAATAATACAGTTTATGGTGAAGCGGCACTAATGGTTAATATAACTGAAAATCAAAACATTGAAGTTATTACACAAACAATGGAAAATAAATTTATTAAATTACAAAGTGATAAAAAAATACCTATTGATGAATTTAAAGCATCAAATATAAAAATACAAATATGCGGTGATGATTTTAATTTATTTTACGATAATGATATAATAATTCAAAAAAAAATAGATTTTTACCGTTCTACATTAGATAATATATCATTATATATTTCATCTAAAAATTCAGAAAAATTTCCTGTTTTTACGGTGAAAAATGGTGTGACAATTAAAGATACAACACAAACTGGCGTTGATGAAAATGGGAACGAACAAATTTTTACTGCTTTAAATCCAATTGATGTAGACGATACAACAGCTGTTCAGGTAACATTGGAAGATACATCTGACGATAAAACCACTGCTAAAATAAATAAAATAACTATAAATAAAATATATTCACCAATGGATAATGTTGCCCCTATACCACCAGACTTATCTGGTATTCCACAAAATTACCAAATAAAGCTTTTATGGGATAAGAATGTGACAGATAATGACATAAAATATTATAAATTATATAAAAATGATATACTTTTAAAAAAATATGCTTTACAGGATAAAGTTATATTTAATTATAATAGAAAATTAAATACTAATATAGAAAATTATTATATAAAAAAAGATTTTGTATTTCCTTATAATTATGAGTTTAAATACTCAATAACTTTAAATAAAACGCAAATGAAGGGTTCTTGTCTTTTTAGAATAGCAAATGTTGATAAAGATGTAGCTGTTGGTGCACGTTTTATAAGTAATTTTTTTTCATCGGGCAAAAACAGAATAGAAATAAACACGGGTGTAATACCAAAAGAAGGCGAAAGTATGTATTGGACTAATGTTCAACAAATGGTTCCAATTTCATTAAACATTAAATATGATATAACTATCACATTCAGAGAAAATTCTAGAAAAATAGTAGTTGTAAATACCAGTTCTAATGAAATAACTACATATAATTGGAGTGCCGGTAATAGGATTAGGGGTACAAATGAAGATAGAAAGAATTGTTATTTTATGTTATCAGATACAAGATTTTGGGGAAGAAAAAAATCAGATTTCATATTAGAAGATGTGTCTCTTAAAGAAATAAAATATTCTGAAGATTTAAATGATAATAATATGGGTTTTATTGATGATTATGTTGATGCGAGGCAAAGTTATGTTTATTCTATAGATGTAGAAGATACATTAAATATAAGTAATAAAAAAAGTATAACATTAAAACCATTGGATCAAAGACCACCAAAAAAAATAACAATAACAATTGTTGTAGGCGATAGAAATATTAAATTAAATTGGGAAGATACAACAGAAAAAGATATAAAAGAATTTATTATTTATAGAAGACATCAAATGGCCGATGGAATAAATTGGAGTATGTGGAAGCAAATTGGTTCCCATTCTATAACACTTGGTTCTATGTATGAAGATACTACTATTATAAATGGACAAATATATCAATACAATGTTACTATATCTGATTTTAATGGGAATATATCTGATAAATCAAATATAGTAGAAGGTAAAGGTTCGCGTGAACCAGAAATTATTAATTTTAATATTAAATCTGGTAATCAACAAGCAATTTTAAGTTGGGATAAAAGTATTTCCGGAATATTTAAATCATATGTAATTGATAGAACACCAGTAACTAATGCGGATAATCATGACACATTAGTTAAAACAACAACCAAATTAGATTTTCCTATTACTATTAAAAATGAAAATGTGATCAAATATGTTGATTATTCTTTAAAAAATGATATAGAATATACTTATAGTATTTTTGAAGTGGGTGAAGATGGTAGAAAATCATCAATACAAGTAAAACAAATGATACCTAAAAAAAATTTAAATAATGATTTTGGAAATAGTTTTAATTTTAATCGTGTAGAAACTGGGTTAAATAAAATGACAATTTATTGGCCACCGAATAAATCAACTTTTTTTCAACAATATAGAATTTATATTAATAGAGTAGATAAACAAGCATTATATATACCAACGTTTCTACCAACTGAGATAAAAGGAGAGACAAGATATACATTTAGAAATTTAATTAATAATAAAAAATATAGTATACAATTAATAGCTTTGGATAATCAACAACGTATCATTGATTGTTATTTATTTAATGGAACTCCTATCGATAATCCCCCATCAGTTCCTAAAAACATAACTGTAACCCCTGCTTCTAATCAAATCAAACTTGAATGGACTAAAAATACAGAAGAAGATGTAGTGGGATATATGATATATCGTGATAATAATATTATTTCAACTATAAAACATCCAACTAATAATTATACTGATAAAAATGTTGTTTTGGGTAAATCTTACATATATAATATTATAAGTTATGATGTTGGTGGAAATAGTAGTATTAAAAGTTCGGATATTGTAACGCGTCCGGAAATAGTGCCTGGTGCTCCATTAAAAATATCTAATTTTAAAATAAATAGTTCTAAAAACAAATTAACATTAGAATTTGGAAAAAATAACGAAAGTGATATAAAATATTATAATATTTACCGAAAAAAAGGCACTACGCGTTCTGACAAAATTTATGCAAGGGTAGAAAAAAACGGTAATAAATATTTTCAAAAACAAATAATTGATTATTCAAAACATAGTCATAGTAATTTAAAAAGAGGCGGCAATATTTCTAATAGACCCGAACCAGCTTTTTGGAAAGGTAATATTAATGATACTGGTTGGTTAGGAGAAATAACAGATGGTATGCCAACTATAAATAAAAATAATACAGTATATAATTCTCATTGGATACAATTGGATTTATCAGGTTCAAAAGATGTAGTTGGTATAAATATGCAACAACACGATGAAATAAGATACGCAACTAAAATAGCGTTAAAGGGTAGTAATAAACCAGATAATTGGGAAAAAGAAGATTGGGTAGAAATTACACCCAAAAAAACTGAAAAAAACTTTGGTGAACCCGTTGTCAAAGATAAAATTACAACATTATTATTTCCAGAATATATTACATGTAAATATTTGAGAATTTATATATTATCTTTCAATGAAGAGCCTGGAATAAGAGTAGAATTATTATACAATTGTTTAAAAAATAACAATATCATATTTGTTGATAATAATTTAATTAATTCACAAAATTATGAATACAGAATTACAGCAGAAGATATATATGCACAAGAAAGTATTGTTTCAAATAGTATTATTTCACAACCAATAGATCCTTTTCCTGGGGCACCAACGATACCTTTAAATTTATCTTCAAGTTATGGTAATTCAAAAGTTATATTAAGTTGGACGAAAAATAAACAAGGAGATATATGGAAATATTATATTTATAAAAAAATAGGAACTAATACATTTATTTTAAGTGATAAAGTTAATGATGAAAGTTCTAATTATTCAATAAAAAATGATATTATTACAATAATTGATAATAATGTAACCAATGGAACAGAATATACTTATAAAATTACCGCTGTAGATACAGATAAATTAGAAAGTAGTCAATCCACTGTAACTGTTGTTACACCTAATGATGATCCACCCAAAACCCCCGGAAATTTCAAATTATATAAACATAATAAAAAAATAAGAATGTCTTGGGACAAAAATACTGAAGAAGATTTTAAACAATATAATGTTTATAAAGGATTGGGTGTAGATCAAGTGCACGCTTTTACAGTAACCGATGCAAATTCAATAACTATAGATAATAGTATTTATTTTAATGATACAAATGTTGTTAATGGGAATAATTATTTTTATCAAATTAAAGCAGTAGACAATGCTCATCAAGAAAGTATTGCTACCGCATTATTAAATATAATACCAGAAGATTTACCTCCAACACCACCATCAATTGATAGTATTGAAAAATGCGATGAATATTTGAAACTAAAACTAAAATTAAATTTAATTGATACAGATATAGTTAAATACAAGCTTAATAGAGATAATATTACTGTACAAACATTTATTAATAATACTTATATTAGTGTTTTACCCAAGTCACATTATGCTATATCATCTTTTGAAACAGATGGTGCCTTTGTTTATGATGATCCACGTTTAGATCAATTTGGTGATAATTATTTAGGATGGAAACCCAATATAAGTACAAATTCTTATATAGAATTGACAATTCCAGATGCGGATAAAGATAATATAATAGTTGGTTTAGCTATAAAGGGATTTGATATTGATAATTACCCAAAAAAATTCAAGATTTTTACATCTAAAACGTATTCAGTAACAACTACAAATTCCGAAATAATGAATGACAATAAAGATTTTGTTGAAGGTGAATTTACTAACGCTGGAATAACGCGAGTATTATTTAAAAATCCAAAATCAGATATTAAAAAAATAAAAATCCTGTCTTTAGATTGGAAAGGTTCTTTTGCTATGAAATGTGGTGTTATATTTGGTTTTGGATTTTTGAATCAATATCATTATTATAGTGATTACAATTTAATAAATGATAGATTATATAATTATGAATTTATAGCAGAAGATGAGTCAGCTAATGTTGCAACCAGTATACCTCTATCAGGAAAACCATATGATTGTTTTCCACCAGAATCTGTAAATATTACAAATATAGTTAACCTATATAAATCATTAATAATTAATTGGGAAACATCCAATGATAAAAACTTAAAACATTATACATTATATAAAAATGGAAAAAAGTTATTAAATACTACTGATAATCAATATACTGATAATGATATACAAAATAAAATTAATTATAAATACGAAATTAGTGTTACGGATGATAAAGATAATGAAAGTGGTAAAAGTAGTATTAAATCAGGGAAATCAGTGTTACCTATTTTACAAAACTTACGTTTAATTAATAAAACACATGATAGTATAACTATAGAAAGCAATAGTTTACAATCACTAAATGACATTGTAACTTATAAAGCTTATTTAAAAAAAAAAGGTGAAGATTATCAAAATCCTATTGAAAATGTTAGTTCTAGAATAATTATATCTAATTTAGATGGAGATGTTGAATACGGTGTTAAGATGTCTTCATTGGTTGATGGTATTGAGAGTCCTTTGACAACGGAATTATTGATTAAAACAGATAAAACTCCTACTAATAATTTGACAAAAGTTAATAATTTTTTATATGATATATCTGTTAATACTATTCCAAGACGTATTAAATTGTTTTGGGATTTTAATACAACGGATTGGGATTTAAAAGGTTATTATATAACTATAAAAAAGGGGACAGGAATAATTGCGATATCTAATATGAAAAATGTCTTTTTATTAAAAGATAAAAATGAATATATAATAAATAATTTTGATTGGAATACATTATATGAGATAAAAATTTATTCACAAAGCAATACGGATCTTTTGAGTCCTCCTTCTATATTACAATTTACGAGTAATAAAGATCCAGATGTATTATTAAAAGAAAATACACAAAACATTATTGATAAAATAGCTAATAATATTTCTGAATTTAATATTGGTCAGTTAGAAGAATTGAAAAAAGAAGTAGACTCATTTAGTTCTCCACATACGGATTTACAAACAGAATTTGATGAAGCAAAAGCATTAATAATACCAAGAATAACATCTTTAAAAAATGATGATAATACACAAGAACAAATAGATAAAATAATTATTGAATTAAATTCAATAGATAATTTATCTAAATTAAAAAAATTAGACCTAGAATTAAATACATTTACACCGAGTAGTGGTAGAAAAACTGATTACGAAACAAAAAAGGTTGAATTGGAAACAAGGATAAATAATATAGAATGGAATAATAAAACATTGAAATATATACAAGAAATGGATTTGCTTATAAATGAAGCAGATACATCAAAAAATATAGATAATATGGAAAAAAACAAACAAAAATTTATCGAATATAATCCTTATTCGGATTTAGTAGTAACTTATGATGAAACAGAATCTATTTTTTTAAATAAATTAGAAGAAATCAAAAATTATAATATAAAAAAAACCGAAACGATTAATAAAACCAACTTATTAAAAAATTCTATAAATGACACATTATCAAATATTACGGCAGTATTAAACAACATTTCTTTGTTTGTTCCCTTACAAGATAACATTTATCTACCTAAATATAATATTGCCAAACTTGATTTAGAAAATAAAAAAGCCGCTATTATTGCTTTTGAAACTGAAAAATTTAAATGGATGGCCTTACCAATTAAAGATAGAACAATTCATAAACAGTTAACTTCTAATTGGTTAGAATGGTCAAAAGACAATAATGATTTAATTATTAATGTATTGGGTGTTGACAATGATATATATTTTCAATTCAATTTATTAGAATTAGAAACATATATAGGAGGTATGATGATTAGACCCAATGATGAAATTATTTTGAAAATAAATATTGTTAGATTAAATAATAATGCATATGAAACTTTTAAAGAAAATATACAAATAAAAATATATGCGGATAAATTGAAAAATAAAGGTTCGGGTTATGGTAAAATTCATAAAGATGCTAATTTAGGTACTAATACACCAAATATTTTTAAAGTTGGTGATTTATTAACAATAGGAAATAGTTGGAAAACCAATAATATATTTGAAAAAATATATACATTAGATGACGTTAATATTGGTAAATATCAATGGGGAGGAGATACTGCCGTTCCAATAGTAAAAAAAATAAATAATTCTTATATAGATTATACTTTTACCAAAGACGGTAATATTAATTTGGACAGTAAATATTATAATAATTACTCTAATTTAGAAGTCATTAAAATATTTAATACAGCAGAAAAAACACTTATAACAAATGGTGATACTATAAATGATACAGGTTATGCAAATGTATTAGAAATAGATATAGGAATGGGGTGGAAAACTAAAATACTAGATTTAAATAATTATTCTTTAAGAGTACCTTCACAAGATACGGAATTTTCAACAGGTATAGTACAAAATACAAAACCATCAATTAATTCTAGATCTATTAGTTTTTGGGTAAAAAATTGGAATTCAGCAAAATTATTTTATACAAATAATGGTGATTTGGTAAATGCTATAACAAAAGATAATATTAATTCTTCCATAGTCAAATTTATAGATGAAAAGGGTAATAAATATAAAACAACGGTGGGTTCTAGTACTGCTTTAAATATATGGGGATTAAATGTGTGGAAATTTGTTTATAGTGAATTTAAACAAAACTATATTTTTACTTCCAATGCCGATAACTATGCTTATTTTAATTATAATGATGGCGATATAAGTTTGTGTAATGTTCAATTTTACAAATCAGCATTATCGTTGGAACAATTAGAAGTAATTCATAAAAATGATATAACATATTATTCAATATGGAAAAAAGTAAATGGAACACCAAATAAAATATTTACATTAAATTTTTCAAATAAATTTTTTATTAATAATATAAATCCTAATGATGGTTGGTATATATCTAGAAAAAAGAGAAAATATAGTTTAAACGATAGTGATAAAAATAAATTTTCATATAAGGAATGGACGCAAGAATATGGTAAGTTTAATAAAAAAATTACTAATACAGATGATATAATAACTATAAATGGGTTTGATAACGCAAATGAAGCAAAAAACGCAGCCGAATTATATCCAACCTGTATAGGAGTTTCCAGATTTGATAATAAATATTTTTTAATGGAAAATACATCTACATATGATAATAAAGAAGATTGGGTTAATAAACTCGATGGGGAATTTTTTGTTTCTCAAGAAAATTGGAGAGGTAATAGAACGGTTAAAAGACTAAGTTGGAAATATAATATTTTAAATAATACACAAAAGGGATGGGAGAAAATGATTAAATTAGCGAGTAAAAATGATACATTTATAAAAGAATATATAAGTAATGATGTTTATAATTCGATATTAAATACATTTCCTAATTTCAAAAAAAATCAATCTTCATATTTTATTTTCCCCTTAACGAATACTGGTATATATGGTAAATTAAAAAATAGAGGTATACAAGAAATACAAATCACAGATTGGCCTTCATTGGGTTCTAATTATAAAACAATAATGAATACTTCTCAGGGTTCCAAATATAAAACTGAAAGAAATACTGTATTAATATCAAGTGGAGCAACTGGATTAAAAGAAAAATGGACAGAACAAATAAACAATGAAGTTTTTAAAAATAAATTAGTTTTTTTTAAATATTTTTATCAATATGATGAAATACCGGATAGTTTTTATGTAGGTATATTATTTAATTATACTTATATGCTATCAAATTTTCCTCATGATAATATAATTGCTGATCTCTCCACATAAATTAAATTGAATTAAATTTATTATTATTTTTTATAAATAAAAACAATAATAAATAACAATAAAACTAAATATGCTATCTTATCAAACATTTTTGCAAAGAAAACAACAAACTAAAATCTCATCCCTTTTAAAAAAGGCCGAGCAATTTGGTTTTGATGATATGGACAATGATACCGATGCGTTCAAAGCCCTGGGTGTTATACACCAGAAGTGTTTTGGCAAACGCGAACAGAAAAAGATTGATCTTATGTCCGTTGATATTGATTTCCGCGATATAATGCCGGTAATCAACGATGCCGACGCCTGTGAAAGTTATTTCCAACGTATGGAATGCGATTTTAATGAAGAAGACGGGGTTTATGAACAAAATTTTGTTGATAAAATAGAAGATTTGTTAGATGAAAAAAAAGCAGTTTATCTATTTATCAACTATGATGGGTATGGTGTAGATGAAGATGAAGAAGATAAATATTCTTGTCACGGTGTATCGGGATTATTTATTCCGATGCGTGGAAATAAATACAAATTCTTCTTGATTAATTCACACGGTAGCGCCAATTACACAGAAAGAGAATTTGAAAAAAGACTATCATCAACGCGTATTAAAAGGACCAAATTTAAAGAATCAATTGATGTTGTAGTTATGAAAAAACTAATAGAAAATTTAAATAATAATGTAGATCAAGAAATAGAATATACGGGAACAAAACGCGACACATATTTTGGTGCTAATTTGCAAACGGGTGATGATCACGGTATATGTTTTGTAGTTCCATTGATATTATATTATAATTTTGGTAAAAATTATTACCAACCATTTGACAAAGAAAATGATCTATTTGATTCTGTTAGCAACTTATTGAGAGGTAACAGATTGAATGATTTTGTTCACTACTGTTTGATGGATTATTTGCCCCAATTGAGAATAGAACTTACTATGGTAACTGGTAAAGACGCTATAAAACACGTTGAAGCCGTTTTAGAAAAATCTGGTTTTAGATTCGTTAAACACGCATTATATACAATGATTTCATTTATGACTCAAGCTTACGTTAAAAAACAAATAAAAAAAAATATATAATTTATAAAATATGAGTAGTGGTATAAAAACAACAATTAGTACAAATCGTAATATTTACGATCTTAAAGGTAATTATTTACCGGTTGGGAACTACTATTTTTTAATTAAAAGATTTGAGAATAATATGGCTATAGGAGATGTAAGTTGTAGAGGAGAGTTTGGTGAATTTACGTTCGACTCATCAAAGGTAATAAAAATGATGTCAGTAGGCCAAGCCCGTTTAGCAAGAAGAGCAAATTTAATAGAGGAAGGAATGCCTAATTATACATCCCCAATGACTTCTCCTTCACACGCCTTTTACAATACAAATAATATAGTTCAACATTATGATCATACACAACCTATGGTACATAATACAACCACACTTTCATTGCCAACAAGCATTCCGGCATCTATAGCATTACCGGTGTTAACGGTAAAAAAACAAGTAAAAAGAGAAATTGATTCTAGTCGTAAATGTGTAATTTGTCTGAAAAATTTGCATAATAAAATTAAAACATTAACTTGTTGTCATGTGTTTCATTCAAAATGTATAAATACCTGGTTATTTGAAAATCAATCTTGTCCTATTTGTAGAGAGCCGCAACCGATGAATATGTTAACTTTAGCAGAAAGTGATGATGAAACTACTAGTTCTGATGAAGATGAAGCTGTTGCTGCACCCGAACAACCGCCTAGACCAAGAATGCCGCCACCACCCCCGCCATCAGATGGAAATTCTATACAAGAAAATAGAATAATAAGAAATAGCGTATCTTTTCTATCAGTTGATTTGGCAAGTGCTTCTCCGAGAACAAGATTAAGAAACGCTAGAGAAGCGGTAGCAAATATAAGAGAAAGATATTCTTTTAGAAGACGCCATAGTTATAATTTAAGACCACGGCCTGAAATATAATATGTATATATTTTATATGGCAGAAGAAGAAGACAAATATTACGTTGTACAACATTTAAACTTTAGTTTTTTTAATAAAATTAAAAATTTACAATCTAATTTAACCGATACTTATAAATGTTATGTTGAAACCGACGCAAGTGGTGCTAGAACGGTACATTCTTTAGCTCCACATTTTAAAGAAGTTCATTCAGTTCAATTGGATGCCAACATAAAAAAAATATTAGTAGAAAAACAAATTTCCGATAAAATAAAATATTATTCTAATAGTGGTAGTAGTTTATCGGCTTTGAGAACTATTTGTAAAAATGTATCACACGATCCTTGTTTTTATTTAAATTATAATAATTATAGTAAAGACCATGATTGTCTAATTCAAGATTATGTATCTAGTATTTCAAGTAACTGTAAGAAACAATGTATTATTATAGTAGATAGTTTTGGTTTAATTGATAGTTGTTTTAAAGTGTCTGATGATGTAAATTATTACAGTGAGCTACGGAAAAAAATAGAAGAACGCAGTGGTTCCAGATTAACAAATAGTTATACTGTTGATTCTACTATGAACGAAAGCAGATACCGTTTAGTGTTACATTTAAAAAAAAAAGCTGAATAAATTTTATACCTTATTTAATATAAAATTTATCTATTTTTTATTTACAATCTCTACCGTTATTACAAAAATAATTAAAAAAAAAATCACAGAAAAACATTTGAATAAACATATTTTCTCTTCATATGTAAATAAATTTAATTTTTTATTAATATTATAAGTTAATATGTCTCTATTATTTAATACACGATTATCATCTACTATAATTTTAATTTCAAATACGTTTTTTGATGGGTCATTCTCATTTATAGTAAATGATAAGTTTTTTTGTTCAATCATATATTATCTCTCCATTTTTTTATTTATAGAGTAACTTAATAGATTCAAATAAAGTACTACCAACATTTAAACTTTCTTTTTCTAGACTTTTATGATTAAATATTGAATGTTTCATACAACCTTCTAATGTTAAAGCATTTTCATAAGAATCTAATGTTTTACCATCACAAGGGAAATTTAACTTTTCATAATAATCTTTATATTGGAAATTTTTGTTTTTACACAATAATTTATTTAATGATTTGTATAATTCTATATTTCTATTTTTACAATGAGAAAGAAAATGTTTATTACATTCTTCATCGCCGTGGATATCAACGATAAGATCATTATATTGTTTATCTAATAATTTTGATAAACATTTTACTTCTTTGGATTTTTTATTTTTCCAATCTAAATTTAAGTTGATTCCTTTTTTATTAGAATACCAATTACCTAAAAAAATGCCATCAGGATTTAAAGTTAAAATGATTCTTAATTTAACATTTGGAATTGGAGAGATAATGTTTTTTAGAAATCCTTCTAAAATCCAAGAAGCAATTGATTCTCCGGGATGTTGACGGCAAATTAACCATATATTTCTACCACTATTTCCTATTGTTAGCATCTTAATGGGTTTTTTAAGATCACTATATCCAATGATTTTTTGTTTTATAAATGATTTTTTTGATAAAGAATTTCCTAATTTATAAATTCTCTCCAATGGATAAGGAACATAGTATGCAAACCATATTATATTTTTCTTTGGTTTAATTTTCCAATTAACTTCTTGGGTAGATCTCCTAACCACCTGATAATATTTATTATTACATGTTTTTCTTTTATTTTTCTGTGTTGTTTTTGTTCTAAACCAAGTCTTATTATCATATGAGGTAGCTACGCCTAAATTTTTGAAACCATTATTGCAATCAATATGAGTCTTTAATGAAAAATGACATACTCTATTTAGTACATTTGAAACTTTAAAGTAAAACCAATACTGAGATTTATTTCCTTCTCTGATTATTTCTTTTTGGAGAGATAAGTTAAAACGGCAAATTTTTTCTGTATTTTTTATTGTTAAAGTTTTAATACTTCCACTATCAAAATTACTACTTATTTTTGGGGATTTATGTGATATTTTTTTAGTTTTATTTTTCATATTTCTTTTCCGTTTGGTTACCATTAATATATAGTTAGAAATTAACTAAATATTAATTTATCTTCTACGCGATCTTTTACGTTTTCTTTTGCGTTTTCTACGTGTTTTCTTTCTTCTAGTTTTCTTCCTTTTGGATTTTCTTTTTCTTTTGCGTGTTCTTCCACCCCTTCGCATTTCTTGTTGCATAGGACTATCAATCGGATGGATTTTTGCATTATTATTATCTTCCCGTAATTTTTTAGCACAATCCTTACAAATCCCTGCTATACCTGCGCCAATAAACCATACAAATTTCACAGGTTTGCATACACATTTCGCGGTTTGTTCACAACCAACTACTACACACATTTCACAACATTTGCCTGGTTCTACAGGGTGGTCTGCCATTAATTTTTGATGTGCTTCTCTCCTTCGCTGCTTTTCTTCTAATCTTCTCTTTACATCATCTATATTGATACCTGACATATTAATATATATATATATTCTGTATATATTAATTTTGAACTATACATTTAATGGTATAACTCTTCTAGGATTTTGAAAACAATAATTTTCAATACACGGTTCACACGCCATATAACAAAACATCATTATTAAAAAAACGCAAGATACCAATATAACAATATCTATCATTAAATAATAAGGTATAATTTACATCTAAATAGTTACGCATTAAGATTTTTTAAGAAATATATTTTTATGTTCATCATTAATTGTATTATAAGGAATATTATTTTTAACACACCACCGTATACATTTTTGTGCGTTTTGATGTTTAATAAGATCTATTTTATCTTTTTTTTTATCTTTATTAATAATAAATTTTATAGTATTTAAAATATTTTCAATTTGTTGTGTCCCTAAAATACAGTTTATTTCTCTGATATTAATTTTATAATATTCTTGAACGGGAAAATCCAAAATAGAATTAATAATTGTTTCATTAAAATTGGTATTTGTAAGTTGATTTAATATTGTATAAAATTTGTAAACTAAATCTACAGTATTGATGTGTTTAAATCCGATACATACAATATATTTTTCAGAATTAGCATATCTACTTGTATTGGGTTTTATAATAAATACTTTTTTATATAGGGTGGACAATAGATATACTATTTGAAAACTAGGTAATAAAAATAGATCAAACATTTTTAATATAAATATACCATTTTTTTTTTGCATAGCTATAGCATAAGCGATTTGTGTAAGTAATAATCTAACAGCCAACCCTTCTTGTCTATTATAATCAATAGAAAAATCAAATCCACCGTCTCCAGTAATAATATCCATGCTATTTTTATATTTTTCATAACAATATTTATAATTTTCGGCATTAAATAGATTACCCGTATTATCTTTTCCTCTTTCAATTATAACATTTTTATTTTTCTTTAAGAAAATTTCTGCTTTTTTCCATCCTGGAACACTACCATTATTATCATCTATTAATGACATACCATAATATTTATCTGATTTATTTGATCTTAAATATGATGTTGCTTCAATAAATCCACCCGGTCCTTCGGCCAGATGAAATGAATTTATTACGGGTTTTCTTTTATCGATAATATTAAATGTATTATAAATTTCTAATATTTTAAAAAAAGCTCTAGAAATTGGTTTGTATTTACTAATAGAAAAATTATAGTTGGGGATATTGGTATGTATAAATTCATACGGATTTATAAATTTTTTTGCTGTGTCCCAATAATTACTATAGTCATCAATTTGTTCTTTTACTTCACCTAAAAAAACTGATAGGCTTTTATTAATATATATATTTTCATTTGTAATACTATCTATCCTAATATTAATTAAATTTGGAGATATAACGTTATGGATAATTGGTAATACGAAATAAGTCATCTAAATATAGATTTAAATTTATATTTAATATAGTTTAAATATAAATTTATTGTGGCAATTTAAATTTGGTTTTTAATTTTTTTACTTTTCTTTTAATTGGTATTTTAACTGGTGAATCTTCGTCAATTTCACCCTCTTCAAGTTCTTTGTGTAATTTTTCATGCACAGATTTGTTAACATACAAATTAAATATATTTTTTGCATCAACATCTCTTTTTTTTTGAAATATAAAATAATTATTTAAAAATGAAATTTTTTGTTCATCTTTATTCATTTTATTAGCTGATGCTATATCATTTTTATTTAATTTATTATCAGTTAATTCACTATTCATCATGTTAAATAATTCTTTAAATGATCCAATACTATGTTTAAAACCTATTTCTGATAAATTATCTTTTGTTAGAATATCAAAACCATAGATTTTCATAAGATATTTAAAATATTCAAAATTAACTAAATATTCTGTAAAATATTTATTAATAGTTTCTTGCCAAACATCAATGGCATATCCTAAACTATTTTCATCATTTGGGAAACTATCTTTATTATACATTTTTTTAATTTCCCACATTTTTTCTCCATCATTAATAATAGATAAACTTTCTTTTTCCTTTTTCTTGTTTAATTTTTTAAATATTTTTTCTCCATTATAAGTTGTTCCAATAAAATATCCCGAGACTTTACAACATTCACATACATTTCTAATAAAATTATGAACTGTTTCTACATCTTTAAAGAAATAATGTATTGAAAATTGATTTGAAACAACATCAAATTTATTTTCAGCTATTTTTGCGACTTTTAAAACACCTTTACCAACAGATGGGTCTGTTTCATCAATATTTCCAAAAACGTAATTAATAATTTGTTTATATTTATAATTACCCATTGCTGCTTCTCCTGATAATATATTTTTTGAACTATTAGCAACAATAAATAATGCTTTTGGTATGGTTTCTCTTTTACGTCTTTTACACGTTTCCAAATATCTAGTTGCTGCTCCATCTAAACGATTTTCTATATTATCAGAATGGACGTCAATACCAAATACAAAATTTAATTTTGCATCTATCCATTTATGTAAATCACCCGCTTTTCCAACGGATTGATCTATTAAATTATCACCTGCTTTACAAACGGCTTTTATAAGTTTTCTTTTAACATAACGGTTATGAAAATCTCTTAACCCTCTAGTTGTAGTTTTTGTGCTTTTTTGCTTATAATAGACGGCTTGATCTTCTATATATTCTGGTATATTTATACCCGTAGATATCATTTGTTCTGTTACAGGATTATGTATAGATTTCCAAACGCTATTAGCAACATGATAAGCATTTCCGTAATTTCTTCTACCTTTCCTAAATTCAGAAGTTTTATCGTGTCTTACTCTTATAGGAACAAAATATCCCATATGATCATCGGTTAATGAAAATTCTGAATCCCATCTAAATTCAACAATAGTATTATCTTCGAATGGTTCTGGATTATCTTCATCTGTCATCATAACCCCTTTACCTACTTCATTAGAGTTCTTTAATTTTATTTCTTGTTCATATACATTCCAACTGGGTGTTGGATTAGTAGGTTTAAATACTTGTGCTGTATATGTTTCTTCGTCATAATTGCTCCATTTTTTTTCAGGTATATTATCATTTATAATATCATTAACTGGGTCTAAATATCCATGTTTATTTGGTTCTAAAGATCCTTTTTTAGTTGTTCGCGAATCCCATCCAACATGTAATAAAATAACTTTTGTACTAGTATATTGATTAGACCCGACCATATTAGTTCCAGTATTAATTTTATTTCTAATTATTTCATTACCAAATTCATCTTTTTTAGTTTTAATTAAAAAGTCAATGGAATTATATTTGGGTGGCTTCCATTTAAATGAAGAATGCCAAGTTATTTTATTTTTTGAACCGGCTTTGCCAATTTTATCTGAACCAACTCCTAAATATGCTGGTGTAAAAATTAATCCATCTATTTCGTATCTGAAGAAATCATTTTTTTCTTGATCCAAAATAATTTTACATTTATCAAATATACTTTGTTCATTTAAATTATCATAAAATGCTTTACGTTCAAATTTCATATCTCCTTCTTTATCTTTAATTATTGACCTGGCATCTAAATGTTTAATAAAGTCTGTTAATTCTTTATATCTCCATATATTTTTTTCCATATTTTTATCACTAAATTCAAAATCTTTATCAGCAATAGAAAGAAATGGATATGCTCTTAAATCTTTGCGATTTTTTATATAAATATCAAAAGCCAAATATATATTTATATAATTGCCGTGTTTATCTGTTTCAACATGTTCGCCATCTAAAATAGAATTCCAATTTTCCTTATGTTTTGTTATACAGCCTGTAAATTGGATATTCATATTTGTATCAATTAAATAAATTTTACCTTCTTTATTTATGTATAATAATTTTCTTTTACCATCCGCTTTATCAGTTACTGTATAAGGTTCCAATATTGTATTAATAGTTAATTCACTACTATGTTTTTGTATATTTTGCATTTCTAAACTAATTGACGAAGGACCAATAAAATATTTTGAATTGATTTTTTTAGTTTCGGGTGGTTTTTCGCCGTAATAAATTAAACTTAAATATTGTCTCCTAGTTAAATCAATTTCACTAAAAGATATAGGAAAATTAGTTCCTTGTAATCCGGATAAAATTAACTTAATAACTTGTCTAATTTCGGTATATAAATTTTTTATATATTCAGGCCCACCTCTGTGTAAAATTTTTTTGTTATAAAATTCAACTTCAATTTCATATGTTTCATTATTATTAAATACGTTTGATTCATGTATATTCCAAGTGGGAATTAAATATCCATTTTTTTTTGAAGAAGATTTTACAATACTACAATCAATGCGGAATGGATACAATTTATGAATAAACGAATATCTTTTTAATAATCTAAATGTCTTTCTAGATGTATTCCAATCTTCCAATATTCCACCAACCTGGTGAGATTTTGTATTCATTTTATCTTCTTGTTTATAATTGACTCTGAATTCAAAATTTCGATAATCAATAGGAAATAATTTTTCATCGTTGTAAAATTTATTTTTTTTTTTTAAAAAAATCACACGATTAGCTTTGAGTTCTTCTGATGGTAATGAATTGGTTTTACAATATTTTTGTATAGTATTCATTGAACTTAATTCTATTCTAATATTATTCATTTGTTTTTTAGCAGTGCTTTGGTTATAACGTTCTGTTTGTATTTTAAGTACATCATGTTCTTTATTTTCCCCCGGAGCACCCCACCACCCAGATGATTTAAGTTTACATATAGTATTTTCAAAATTATTTCTAGTAATAGGATTTTTCCAATTTGTTCCAAATCTAATTTCTAATTCATCATTTGAATATTTATTTTGTTGCGTTTGCAATTCTTTATGGAAAATATCAATATACTTCATTAGATTTTTATTAAGATCTGAATCATTTCTCGACATAATAATATATATATATACTTATTTATATTATTATCAATTTAAATTAAAATTGTTCTTGTAATAACAGATATAACTCTTTTTTTGTCTTGTATTTAGTAGGTGATTTCATTACATTAATATTAAATTTTTTACACAAATCACGTATATCATTTACTTTATATGAAGAAATAGCTTTTAACGGTTTATTTATATTATCAACAATAATTCTATTTTCTTTTAGATTAAACATATCAACTTTTTCTAAATTAATGCCATATTTATCATTATTTTTTTTTATACATAATGTTTTTTTTTCAGAATTCAAAATATTATCCCAATAAACATTACCGTGCAATACAATAATATTATATGAATGAACAATACAAAGTGCGATCAATGTATTTAAGTGTATGTTTTCTTCATACATTAAATTATTTTCAATATCATTTAATTTTAATTTATGTTGTTTTAATAATTTTTTATTTTCTCTCAATTTACAGATTAAATTAATTTTGATCTGTTTTTCATAAGAAAATAAATTTGTTATCGTTGAAAATTCTGTTTGAATATAATATTCTTTAATACCTTCGTGAAAAATTATCCAACACCAAAGTAATGAATCTATTGGTTCAGCTATAAAAAAATTAGTAGATTTTTTTTTAACAATATTAACTGTTTTGGCTTCCTGTTTTTTTACTTCTTTTTTTCTATTAAATTTATTATCTAAATTATAAATATTTTCATTATTTAAAAAATATTTATCTGATATTTGGAGTGATGTCATTTAATTAGAGTATACTACCATTTCTTTATCTTCTTTATTAAAATAATTTTTAGCATAGGTATTCTTCATGGATTCATACTGTTTTAATATTTTTTCTTGTTTTTCAACATATTCAATATATTTTTGTATTTCATTTATAATATCTTGATTAAAACAATTCATATTGATAAAAACTCCGTTTTTATTTTCTGAATGGGGTATATTTTTATTTATAACAATTTCTAAAATTTTTAAATGATGACATAAATCTAAATTTTCTATTTTATATTTTAAATTCTTTAAAAAAGTTGTTTCTTCCATGTATATTATTAATTAAGTGTTTTTTTTAACCTTTTTATTTGGCAACAACTTTTTTAATTTTTTTAATTTTTTTTATTTTTTTAATTTTTGCCTTTGGTTTTTTTTCTTCTCCGATAACTAAACTTGGAGTGGGTGATTTAGATTTTGAGGTTTTTTGTTTCATTAGTTCGGCTAGAACGGATATTTTTTCATCATTTAATTCATATCTAATACCAATGACTTTAACTCTTATATTATTTTTTTGTTTTGGATTTTGTTCAAATTCTTTTTCAATTTCATGAAAATATTTATTTTTATAATTGTGATCTCTAGCAATAAATACTATTACTGGGCTAATATTATCATCTCCCCAAACACATTTAATACCTGCTTTAGTAATATTTGTAATTTTTGTTTTCATAATCATACCTTCTACTGGTTTACATATATCACATTGTACTGTAACTCTAAAAACAACATCGCCGGCTTTAATAACGCCCGATGAAAAATTTAAAACTCTAATTGTTCCATTTTTTATATATCCTTCTGCTATACATTTTCCTTCTAATTCTTCTACTAATTTTTTTTGTAAATTTTCTTGTATATTCTTACCAATATATGAAAATCCAATATGGACATCTCTTATTAATATATTTCTAGAATAAATATTATTATCTCTTTTATGATTCTTTTTTGAGGACGCCGGCATTTATATAAATAATATATTAATTTTTAATATATTTTCAATTTAATTATTTACTGACAATATTATTTCTTATATTTTCTAATGTAGAAAAGAACCATCTTTTTTTATCGACTTTATTTAAATCATTTAATCTAAACAACAATTCTGTTTCTATACATAATTGTTCACTTGTAATATTTACATTATTTAATTTTCCTTCATTGTCTTCATAATATTGTGTATAATTTTTTTTATTGTATATTTGTCCATTTATATCTTTTATTTCTTTTATTACAGATTTATTTAATATATATTTTAAATAACTTAATTCTTTTATTCTATTTACAATATTAATTTTATTAACTCCAAATGAGCAACGTTTACCTTTATTAGAATATGAACCTTTTTTATCTTTTATATTTTTTATTTTAAATAGTATATTTGTTTTTTTAAATAAATCCATAAAACCTATAGTGTTATTAATTTCTTCATCCTTAATTATTGGACCAAACCCAACAGTCCCAATAGCCGCAATAGTTCTCCCATCATTTTCAGTTAATTTACCATCTTTAATTTTAATAATTTGCATTTTTTGTCTAGGATCCTTTCCGGGCAAAGAAAAATCAATTAACGTTAATGCTTTAAAGCCTCTATTTTCAAAAACATATTTATTAAAGAACTTTTCAATAATTTTATATAACTTTTCTGATAAAATATCCTTTCTATCATTACTAAAAATATAACTTGCTAATAAAAATTTATCATTATATTTTAAACTATCAATTATATGATCAAAACACAATTCTATAAGTAGATCTTTATCTATTTTATTATATTTAGTTAAACTAAAAACTGCCCAACTAGCGTAATAAATCCAATCTTTTGTATTTTGCCTATTATCATAATGTTTTATTTCTTTTATTGGGTCATTTAATATTTTATATTTTAATTTTAATAATTCTAACATCTTATTAATACTGGTTTCTGATGTTACTTTAATTTTTAACTCGGTTTTTTTTATGTTTTTATCAAAATTTTTAGGAACTAAATAAATTAATGAATTTCTTTTAGAATAAATTTCTGACGCTCTTTTAAATCTAGATATATTTTTATTTTCTAATTCTATGGGTTGAAATAAATAATATTCTCCTATATTTACTAATCTACCGTTATAATTTTTAAAATCGGTAAGATATTCATTCTTATTATTAATAAGATAATCTAAACCTGTCATGATTTGATCTACGGGATAAGATTTAACAGCATTTATAGATTTAATTAATTCATTTTTATGATAAAAATATTTATTTTTATATAATATTCTTATTCTTTGTAAAATTTTATCAATATTCATTATTATAAAATTTTCATTATATGTAGAAATATTAATATCCGTGGGCATTTTATGAGTTGGTTTACATTTGTAATCACACAGCATAAAATCACATATAATACTATTATTTTTATCTCCTAATGAGAAATTTATTTTATTACCAGATGATAATAGTAATTCAACATCCTTTTTCATTTTCTTTTCTGTAAAATCTTGTAAATTTTTATTTAATAAACAATCTATAGCGTGTTCTTTTAATAATCTTGTAACTTTTCCTATCTGTATAGATTTTTTTTCAGCCAATCTATACATATACATATCAGCTGACTCAACTGAATTATCTTTCAACTGTGTTCCATATAAGAATATTTGAACATTTCTTTCGTTGAAAGGTAATTTACAATGACTTTTATTTCTAACTGCTCTACCTATAATTTGATCTGTTCTATTTAAATTATACCACGGTTCTAGAATATGCATTTGTCTTACATTACTAAAATCTAATCCCTCACTACCCGCACGTGATATAATAATGACTTTAACTTTTTCTCCATTTACATTATCGGAATTTGTCGCAGCTTTTAATTCGTTTTTATTACTTATAGAAATATTTGGTCCTGATAAAAATTTATCACCGGTAATCATTATATATTTTGCTTGTCTAAAAGTAGTTTCACCGTGTCCTTTTGGTTTCATTGTTATAGCATCTATACCAGGAGTAGGGTTGTTTTTAAATAATGATTTATTATCTTCACCGTATCTTCTGATTCCTATTTCTTCTAAAGCCAATGCCAATGGAATACAACCACCGTCAATAAATTGAGAATAAATCATAACAATTCCTGTAGATTTTAATATATTAGTCATAATATTAAATATTTTACCACTATATTTGGAAATAACATTTAAAGAAAATATTCTACCAAAAGATTCTAACGTTTCTGATTTATAATTAAATTTGAATAATTCTTTTCTTTTTCTCGAATATGCCATATTTCTATGTAAACCTTTTTTACCATATAATCTTTCTTCCTCTTTGCCACTCATTTTTATATTTTTCAGATTATAAGGATAAGACATATTCAAACATTGTAATGGTTTATCTAAAAAAGTATATTGAACACCAGAATGTTCTTCTTTAATATTTCCTTTTTTTTTTAATTTATCTATTAAAAAATCATAAGCTTCTTGCTGCCAATCTCCAATCTTAGTATATACAATATCTAATAATGAAATAGGATTTGTGATATTATTCCCGTTTATTTGTGTAGTAGGATATTTATAGTCTTGATTTTTCATTAAACGTAATAAAGAATGTGGGTTTTGTGAGTGTAATGGCCATATACGAAAAGGGAAATAAAATGGATGTTCTCCTCTAACATATGATACGTAACCTGTTAATTTTTGTATTAACATTTCCTTACCATTTTTATTAAATTCTCCATTAGAATTAAAAATATCTTTTATAAATATTGGATATCTATCATCATTTAAATTCATAAGATTAGTTAACCATATAATTTCTCTATGATCATTGAACATAGGTGTAGCAGTTAAAAGTAATAATTTAATATTTTGTGAATAAGTAACTAATTCAAGAAATTTTTCAGATGTACCTTTCAAGCCTTCAACTGTCCTTATATTATGAACTTCATCAATAACTATTAATCTATCTGAGAATTCACGTCTAATTGCTTTTATTTTATTGCGTCTTTTTTTCATACTATCATTATCCCTTGGTTGATTTTTTCTTATAATATTACCGATATAATTAGCAAATCCGGTATACCCTAAAAACATGTAAGATTGGTTAATAATTTTATTAATTTGCTGTATAATTTTTTCTCTAGAAAGACCTTTCATTTGCATAGGATTAATTTCATTAATTAATTTATTACCAGTGCATGATTTTAAATTCCATATACCGTTTATATTTTTTAACTTTCTTGCATCAAATAATTGTAATCTATAATTTTCTTGAACTGTTGGACTAGCAACTATAATAATTTTTTTGTTATTGCCCAATTGTTTATTATATTTTCTCATTTCTTCACAAACAGAAATAGATGAACAAGTTTTACCTGTCCCTAAACCATGAAATAATAACAAACTATTATATGGTGTTTGAAAACTTAAAAAATTTCTAACAAACATTTGATGAGGACGTAATTCAAATTCTCTATTGGGATCACAAATTAAATTAGTTTCCTTTTCAATATTATTTATTTGTTTTCTAGAAAATTTTTCCGTTTGTGTATCATAAAATTCTTTTTTACTTGTAATTTTTATATTAAAATTTGGATCATCTAAATGCGGATATAATGTATTATCCGTATTGGTTTCTAATTCTTTTCTATTTTTTATACTTTTGCATTTTTTAATAGCAAAAAACTTATCTGTTTCAATTTTTAAAATATCATTGGTATCTTTAATTAATTTAAAAAGTTCTTCGCAATCTTGTTCTAAAGAAACCTTTTTAGGTGTAGCCATCTTAAGAACATCTTTCATTTTAACTTTTTTTTGTTTTAATTTTTTAAGCTTGGGTTTTTGTTTTGACATTACTAATATATTATTAGATTAAACTATATTTATGTAAAATTTTATCAACTTGTTCTATTAACTCGATTCTTTCATAATTATATGGTCTAATTATATTTTTAGATTTTTCTAAACTAAACCATTTCATATTGCTTACTTCAGATTTTTGATAATTACAAGTATCAATTTTATCATTTTTTATATTAGCTAAATAATATTTATGTTTATAAGATTTTAAGTTAGAACCAGTAAAAATTTCTTCAATTGGTAATAAATTTTTTATAATATCAATATTTTCTTTATCAATACCCGTTTCTTCTTCAAATTCTCTTATACCACAATTCAAATCATTTTCCATATGATTTCTTCTACCTTTGGGAAATCCCCATTCGGGTTGATCCCAATTTGTATTTGATTCATCAATAAGGTCTTGTAAACAAAATTTATCATTTTTAGAACTAATACCATACTTAAGTAAATTAAATTTATCTTCAGACATTTTTTCTTCATTTTTATATTGCATAGTAACTCTTGCTCCCCATAAATTCTTCCATAATTCTTTAAAAGGCGTGCTAACGATTTTTTCTTTTTCCTTTGTTGTCATTTCATTTATTAAATTTTTTATAAAAATTCTATTATTTATAGGATATTTACCTCTTAAAAAATCAACATAACCTAAAGTATCTTTACGACAAATCATCAAATATTCGAATTTATTTTCTACACTGTTATTTCTAAATAAAACAATTCCAGTACTTGTAATTGGTTTTTTACATTGATGATAGAGGTGTCCTGTTTTTCCACAATTATTACAAAAATCATAAGTTGACATTCTAATAAGTTTATATAAATATCTTTTTATATCATTTGCTATATAATGGGTATTAATCCACAAGTATGGGTTCCTCATTTGAAATTTACATTACAGACTATAGCAATAACGTATCCAACACGACCAAATAAAGTTACGAAAAGAAAATATTATGATTTAATATCAAATTTACCTGTTTATTTTCCAGAAAAACCATTTGGTTCAGTATTTTTACAAATGCTAGATGAATTTCCAGTTAAACCTTATTTAGATTCCAGAATGTCATTTATGAAGTGGGTACATTTTATATTTAATAAAATCAATAAAATAATGAATTTACCAAAAGAAGATTTTTATGAGAGTTTAGAAAAATATTATGAACATTATAAACCCAAAGATTTAGTTGATATGAAAAAATGGAAACAACAAGAAAAATATGTTAAATTTGGTTTCGGCGCCTTTTTAATTTTAAGTATATTTTATTTTTATAAAAAATAAAACTAAAAAAAAGGAACTAGATGGAGCATTTACAATTATCTCTCCATTTATTATATAATGAAAATAGAATTATTAATATTTGTAATAACAGGGTTTTTGATTTACGATACATATCACGAAGGTAAATTTAGTCAAAAAATATTAAGTGGTAAAAAATATTTTAAAATGATTGCTATGGGATTTATAGGGTTAAGTTTATTAGTTTTAATTAGAAAACACCCAAGCGATAGTAGAAATATGTTAGAATATGCTACGGATTTAATTAAATATATGCCAATAAAAAAAGGAACGGCGGATGTTTTAACACCGTTTTTTGATTTTACAAAAACAACACAACGGGTTGGTGGAATGATGAATCAAACGCCACAAATAAAACGAATGATGAATTCGGGGCGTTCGGGAACGAAACGTTCGGTAAGTGAAACAAAAAAAAAATATGTAGCTGCTAATCAAAATTGGAAATGTAAAGGTTGTGGAAAACAATTAGATGCCACATTCGAAGTTGATCATGTGGTTGATCTACAATTTGGTGGATCAAATCACGTATCTAATTTAGAAGCAAAATGTAGAAATTGTCACGGACAGAAAACAATGATGAATAATTTATAATAATTTAATATCTTTTTAATATAAGTAAAATGTTAGAAGAATTATTAAATTATTTATCATCTGCATTTGTATTTATACCATTAATTATATTGGCATTATTTATTTTAATTAAGACAGGTTTAAAAATAAAAAAATGGACATATGATAGAAAAATGGATGGGGGGCTAAAATGGCATAAATTTCCACCATTATACCCTTTTAAATTAATAGGAAGATATATATTAATACCAATATTTAAAGTTTTATTTGAAATTTTAAAATTCATATTTACTGCTATTAAAAATAATAAATTCAAAACAATTGTTATTTTAATTTGCGCAGCTATTATTGGATCTGGTATGTATATTTATACCACAAAACCCGATTTCTTTTTAAAATATTCACAAACTTTAACAAGATTATTTATATTCTTTAGTTTTATTGCTTTAATGTTTGTTGTTATTACACAATTAAGTCAAGGTTATGAATCTAATTCAGATGGTAGTGAAGATTATATGCCAAAAACATTTAAAATGGTTGGACAATCAAAATCATATTTATATTGGGCTATAATTATGGGTTTATTAATAGCTTTTTTAAGTTTTATTGTAAATTTATTAGGTTCAAGTGAAATATTTACATTGACAGCATCAAGTTTTATTATGTTATTAGCAGGCATTGGGTCCTTATTTATGTTGTATAGTCTAGGAAAAAATATATTCAAAAAACAATTAAAAGATAATCCTTGGTTTAATATTTTATATCATTCTATTTTTATTATACCATGTATTTTAATAGAAACAACAGAATATTTATATAGAGAATTTAAGACTACTCCACAAATAGTATATAAAGCGTTGGCTTTAGAAATATTAGTAGTTTTTATTTGGTATATAATGCCTATGGTAAGTGAATATTTATATACTTATTCAACATCAGAAAATAATAAAGCATTATCTTTTAAAAATCAAATCACCTCTATTGATAATGGAATATCTAAAATGGATGCTAGAATGTCAAAAATAAAATCTAACGCACCCTATTCTTTATCAGAAGCACAGTGGGAACAAATAAGAATAAACGGCTTTTGGCAAGAATCAGAAAAAATAAATTTAGTTAATTTTTTAAAAGATGCCGGATTTAAAGATGATGAAGAAGGAGAAGGAAAAAATACAGAAATGGTCAAATACATAATGAATGATGGGAATGGTAGAGAATATGATATGCTATATTCTTCTAAGGAAAAGGGGAACAAACAAATTGAAGAATTAAATAAGGCATTAAAAAATGTTTCAACATTAGAAAATTCAAAATTTTTATTAAAAAAAGCGGTATATTTAAATAAAGAACATAGGATTAACCCATTAAACGAAGATTTTCATTTGGGATATGGAGTAGATGATAAAACATATAATTATAGTATCTCTTTTTGGTTGTTTTTACATAATAATAATCCACAAATAGCATCTGGTGATAATAATTATAAAAATATTTTAAATTATGATGAACGCCCAAAAATTGCTTACAATATACTAGAAAATGCTTTACGTATTTATATTAGAAAGGAAGGCGGTAGTTTAGTAACACTTTATACCAAACGTAATTTTAAATTACAAAAATGGCATAATATAGTAATAAACTATACAGGTGGTGTATTGGACGTATTTTTAAATGCTAAATTAGTTGCTACACAATCAAATGTTATTCCTAAAATGAACATACCTAATTTATTGTTAGGTGAAAATAATGGTGTTCAGGGAGGATTAACTAATATTTTATATTTCCCAACATTTATGAGCAGAACAAGAATTGAAACTAATTATAGATTATTAAGGGATAATCCACAAAAAATGGCTTAATTTTTTTATAAACATTTAGATAAAATCTAAATGTATATTATACTATGAATAAATATTTATTGGGAGTTATAATAGTTATTGTATTGTATGTGGTCTATTCCTATTTTTTTAAAGATCATACGGCAGCAAATTTAGTTGGCATGCATAATGCGAAACAACAATTGAGAATAGAAGCTGCTACTATACCAGGAAATGCTTCATCTATTGATTTTTCATTTAGTATCTGGATATATATTAATGATTGGAATTATCAATATGGTGAAAAGAAACTTATTTTAGTAAGAGGTAAGAAAGCATTACAAGGAGAACGTTCACCACAGTTATATTTAGATCCAAATACAAATGATTTAACTGTTGAGGTGTTATGTTATGATTCGGCATCTAAAAGCGCACCAGCAAAAATTTCCCCTTGTAAAATTAGTAATGTTCCTATTCAAAAATGGACACACGTACTTTTTACAACCAATAATAAAACTTTAGATACTTATTTAGATGGAAAATTAGTCAGAACGTGTGTTTTAAGTGGTGTTCCAAAAATGGACAAAAAGGCACCATTGTATTTATGTCCTGGAAAAGAAGGTTTTAAAGGATTTTCAGGATACACGTCAAAATTAAGATATTACTCAAGAACTTTAAATCCACGAGAAGTTTATGATGTTTATAAAGAAGGATATAGTGATAATCCTTTGGGTAATTTAATGGGTAAATACAAAATGAAAGTAGCATTTTTAAAAGGAAGTGAAGAAATGTCCAGTTTTCAAATTTAAATAAAATTATAATTATTAATCTTAATATATTATTAATTATATATATATACTATGTCAACAAATACAGGCTCAACATATGCAAATCCAGCAATTCCAACAAATACCGGCGGAGTAGCAGCAAGCTTTAGCAATAGTCAATTAGGAGGAACCGCTGAATTTTTACAATCAAATTCATTAGTAGCAAAAGTGTCTTTCTTAATATTAACGGTTTTATTATTTGTTTTTATTTTAAGATTAGGAACACAATTGTTAAATTGGTTATTAGGACCACCTTCATCACCAATGTTATTAAAAGGGATGAAAGATGCTAAAAAAATGTTAAAAATTACACAAGATCCAAAAGTTAATGATTCAATAACACTAACACGTTCAGATAACCAAAGATATGGTACAGAATTTACATACTCGGTATGGTTGTTTATTGATGATATTAATTATAAACCAGGACAAAAAAAACATATTTTTCATAAGGGATCAGAAGAAATGAATCAAACTAAATTTAATCAAGGTGGTGCTGATATAAACACTAAGGGAATGGCTTTTCCTAATAATGGACCGGGATTATATTTAACAGACGAAACAGGAGATAAAGCAAATACTTTAGTAGTTGTTATGAATACATTTGAAGATGTTATAGAAGAAATTGAAGTTCCCAATATCCCATTAAATAAATGGATTAATGTTGTTTTAAGAATTCAAAATAGAGTGTTAGATGTTTATATTAACGGTTCCATTGCTATTAGACATAAATTTACATCTGTTCCAAAACAAAATTATGGTGATGTATATATTAATATGAACGGTGGCTTTTCAGGACAAATTTCCAGTTTACAATATTTTAATAGAGCCTTAACAGGTGTAGAAATACAGGGTAACAATTCATCAGGACCAAATATGGCAACAGATACAAGTATGCATATATTCCCACCATATTTCTCATTAAGATGGTTCTTTGGAAGTCAAAATAAATAAATATATAAAGATTATACATTATATTTAATTCATATAATGTGTAATAAAATATGTTGCGAAACCAATAAGAATACTGCTATATCAACAGCAATAATAAGTGGTTTAACTTGTATAGGAGGAACCAGTCAAATAATTATTGGTAGCATATATAATATGCCATTAATCATTGGAACAGGTTTTATTACCTGTTGTTCTACACCGTTTATTTCTTGTTTATCTTATTATTATAGTAGTTTAACCCCAAATTTAGATAGATCACCCGTTCCTAAATTTTGTTAATTATGCAGTACGTAAATTAGGATTAATACATAAATCCTTTGTAGGAAATACTTGACCCGACATACATTCATCACTTTCATCTACTTTAACACAACTACGATACGTCCTATCTGTTCCTAAATAACAATAACCTGATTTTTTTACACTACCAATACTACTATCTGTATGTGATGCTGGCTGTGTTTGTTCTTTCAATTTATGAGCTTTTTCTGCTCTCTTTTCTAATGCTAATTGTAATTTATCTTCTTCTTTTTGTATCTCATCTTCATCGTCATATATTTCTTCATCACTAACTTTTTTAATTCCATGTTTTTTTATTGGTGGAGCGATGGTTCCCATACTTTTTTTAGCCAATGCTGCTCCACCAATTCCAACTCTTTGTAAAAAATTACTCAAAACATCTGTTCCGTCTTGTAAATATTGTAAAATATTAAATCCTAATAAAGATATTATGACTAAACCTAATAATATTTTTAAATAAAAAAATAATGTTTGACTGTCATTATTCGGTTCTTGTGCGTATGCTGGTGTAACTGTTTTCATTATATCTGGTATTTCCTGTGAACTCATCATATATAAATAAATAATATATTTAAAATATCATAATTATTTATATGAATATAAAATTGATCATTTTAACCGGGATAATTTTGTTTTTTATTGACTATATATTTATTTCTTCCTATTTTGGAGGGGAATATAAAATATTAATTAAAGATGTTCAAAAATCTAAAATGGAAGTTAATATTTTTTCCGCTATTATTGCTTATGCTTTTTTAATAGGAGTTATTTATTATTTTATAATTAAAGATAAAAGAAGTATTATTGATGCTGTTATTTTAGGATCAAGTATATATGGTATTTATGCTTGGACAATATACGCCTTACTTAAAAACTGGACATTTAAAATAGCCGTCATTGATACTATATGGGGCGGAGTTTTATTTGGATTAACAACTTTAGCATTACAATATATTGAAGGTGTATTTTTAAGAAATAATTCCTAAATATCAAAACGATAATAATATTAATTATTTAAAATTTAATATTATTTATAAAATTAGTATGAATATTTACTGTAACAACTAGGATCAACATCTGG
>Ga0315320_10000044_pt1 | contig 89977 bp, 80 predicted proteins | sample M140m21515metaG_FD_203458 | JGI IMG/M metagenome (GOLD analysis project Ga0315320, IMG submission 203458) | Ammonia-oxidizing marine archaeal communities from Monterey Bay, California, United States - M1 40m 21515 | ecosystem: Environmental > Aquatic > Marine > Coastal | place: USA: California... | reverse complement strand
CCCGCATCATCATGATAGGTCAGAGGCCGGTATTTCGTATAGTCGGTAACCACCAAGGTACCGCCGATCCAAATTACTTCAAAGCTCATACCAGGGAGGGCGAACGCTTTCCGGTGATCAGCGAAATTGAGATATTGGGTAAACATCAAAAAACCGATGGCATTGCATTGTTTAGAACGATGCAATGCACCATTCAAAATGTATTTATCCGAGATTGCAGTTATGCTATTCACCTGCAAGAACGTAACCACAATTTCCTTATTGCCAACTCACATATCTACAATGGTAGGGATACAGGGATCTTAATGGACAAGTGTAATTTACATCAAATCAACATTATCGTCAATCATATTAGCTACAATAAGCGCGCAGGTATACGACAATTGGATGGCGATGTTCACAATGTTCAAATTACTGAAAATGACATAGAATACAATTGGGGCAGCAAAGATACTTCTGGCGAAATAGTGCTTGAAGCTCCCGAAGGCATCATTAGTGAATACACAATCGCCAGCAATACTATTTAAGCCTTAGCCCAAAATCCCGGCGCAAATATCTATGTAGTTGGAGCTGAAAAGGGTAGTCCTTTCGCTGCACGTTTGTTAAGTATAACGGTTAATGTAATGGGGAGTCGAAATAAAAACCTTTATATAGAAAATGCCTCCAAAGTAACGGTTACAGGCAACACCATCTATGGGGCCGTGACCTATAACACCCACATCAAAAGTAGCCAAGGCCTCGTACTTAGCTCCAATACCATTGACACACGCACCTCTTCACATTGGGGAGCTGAACGTTAAACAGACGGGATCTTGTTCGAACAATCCTCCGGTTGCATCATCAATAGCAACATCATGAATGGTCTACTCAGTGGAAGTAAAGAAGCCGGTGGGTTAGTTCATTTAAAAGGTAGCGACTACATTCGTATTGCTGACAACCAAATTGTAAATCCAAAATATAGAGGGGTTCATATTGAAGTCGGTTTAGCCTGTGTAGTTATCGATAACACGGTTGCTGAACGCGATGAGGCTCAAATGATTAGTGCTATTGAGGTATCGGGTAAACCCCAAGGACATTTGGTGCAGGACAACTTGCTTTGTTCTTCATTAAGGTCCCCCTATAGACGTCCAGACTGGCAGTGCACAAGTCCGCGAAAATGTAATCCAAGTCATTAAAGCAAAACCTGCTTCGGAAAAAGTACCTGAAAAACCATAGAATCGTGTATAGCATTGCATTAATTGCATTTTTCAGGCATGATCTACAGATTATAGTATTGATTATTTCCGCGACTTTTGGAGACCTTTCATGGCGGATAAGCCTAAACGCGCATTAATAACCGGATTAACCGGGCAAGATGGCTCATATTTAGCCGAAGTATTACTGGAACAGGACTACGAAGTTTATGGAGTTGTGCGCCGTTCCAGTACCGAGACGTTCGAACGAATTCACCATATCAAAGACCAAGTTACTTTGGTTCAAGCAGATTTAACTGACCAAATTTCCATACTGGACGCCGTTGACGAGATTCGTCCAACCGAAGTATACAACCTTGCCGCCCAATCCTTTGTTCCCACTTCTTGGAAGCAACCTATTTTAACTGGCGATGTGACTGCATTGGGGGTAACGCGTGTTTTGGAAGCCATTCGCATGGTGGACAAATCCATTAAATTTTACCAAGCTTCTTCCAGTGAGATGTTTGGTAAAGTGCAAGAAGTTCCTCAAACGGAACGTACTCCACTCTATCCGCGCAGCCCATATGGTGTTGCGAAAGTTTATGGTCATATGATCACAATCAATTACCGTGAGAGCTACGATATGTTTGCCTGCTCTGGAATATTATTTAATCACGAATCTCCTCGCCGAGGCCTTGAGTTTGTTACACGCAAGGTGACTGATGCCGTAGCCCGCATCAAATTAGGCATGGCCAACGAATTACGATTAGGCAACCTGGACGCTAAACGCGATTGGGGTTATGCCAAAGATTATGTACGTGCCATGTGGATGATGCTCCAACAAGACTCTCCGGAGGATTATGTGATCTCCAGCGGTGAAATGCATACCGTACGCGAGATGTGTGAAATTGCCTTTGGGCATGTTGGCCTGGATATGAACGATTATGTGGTAGTAGATCCAAAGTTCTACCGTCCTGCCGAAGTGCAACAATTGCTTGGTGACAGCAGCAAAGCCCATGAAGAGCTTGGTTGGAAGCCTGAAGTTTCGTTTAAAAATCTCATCACCATGATGGTGGATGCGGATCTGAAGCGATTGCGCTAATCAAAGAAAGCCCTGCCCCGTGAGCATATATACTTTCGAAGAACATTATGTACCACGGATGTGGGGAGGCGGTGGATTACGCCGCTTCTATGGAAAGCCGACCCCGGATGAGACCATCGGTGAAGCGTGGCTTATCTCCGATCACCCCCACCACTCCAGTATTACCAATCGCGGCCCTGAACGCGGAAAATGTTTGCACGAATTGCTCAATGAACAAGCTGAAGAAATCTTAGGCGGACGCTCAGGCTTAACTGTACATGGCCGTTTCCCATTACTACTGAAAATTCTCGATGCGCAGCGTGATTTATCCATTCAGGTTCACCCTGATGATGCACTTGCGGCTGAACTGGGCGAAAACGATATTGGTAAGAATGAGATGTGGCATATATTGCATGCCAAGCGCGACACGCTCTTATATTGTGGGCTGACCAAAGATTTTAACCCTTCTCAGTTGGAATCTACCATCGAAAGCAATCGCATTGCAGACTACCTAAAAACGTTGCCTACTCAACAAGATAAATCTGTGTTCGTTCCCGCGGGGACTATCCACTCTATCGGAGCAGGGTGTGTGTTGGCAGAAATTCAACAGAATAGTGATTTAACCTACCGCATCGATGATTGGGGACGTGTGCAAAACAACGGCACCCCTCGCGAGTTGCATCGCGAAAAAGCCTTCAAAGCGATCCGCTATCCCAATACGCATCCAGGAACAACTCCTATGCATAATTATTTGGGACCAGATGAGAACACAACAATCCAAATTTTAGCGGCTTGCAAACATTTTGCGACAGAGGAGTTGTTATTGAATGGCCCCTACCGCGGTGCTTCACGCGGGGACACCTTCCACATCTTCTTGGGAAAAACCGGCGCAACTACACTATCTGCGGATGGTGATGTGGTGGTCTTGGCTCCCGGACAGGCGGCATTGGTTCCTGCTCACGTAGACAACATCCAATTGCAGGGCGAGAGCACCTTGCTTCATTACTACGTACCTGATGTGGAAGAAAATATTGTCGCCCCACTTAGTGCAGTGGGCTATTCGACAGAAGATATAGAGCGATTACTATATTAAGCTTGACTTAATTTAAAGGCATCGAAACTGATGGCTTTATCCATCAGCATCACCGGAATGTCATCACGAATCAAATAACAATAGGCTTGATCTTCACGTAGCAATGCACCATCAATGGCATCTTCTACCACTTCGCCTTCACGATCCTTTACAGTTCCTGCATTAATCGCTGCATTAATTTTATCCAACGTAGCGTCATCGGCCAAGCTTAATGAAGCTTTTGTTTCTGGACAAACGAGAAGGTCGAGTAGTTCTGTTGCAATCATCTATACAACTCCTGAATTGGTAGTGTCTTAAGTAGTATGTCTATTTTAACCGATAGGATCGTTTGATACCAGCCTTATCCTCTTGATAATTCACGCGCAATGGCCGCAAATTCTTCCAATTCCAGGGTTTGGGGACGTCGGGAGGCATCGATGCCTGCATCTTCGATAGCTTCAGCAGCTTGATCGGCTGGGAAGTCTAGATTTCCAGATTTAATGAGTGAGTTTCGTAACGTTTTACGACGCATACTGAAAGCTACATTGATGACCTTGGTAATTAATTCCTTATCAACATCGGGAAATAAAGGATCTTTTCGATTCCGCAGCCGCACAATTGCACTATCTACTTTAGGTTGGGGCTTGAAACACGATGCTGGAACCTTGTGCACAATATCCACATCGGCATGTAATTTACAGGCCAAAGCCAATTTACCGTAGTCTGAAGCACCAACATTGGCCACCATACGCAAGCCAACTTCTTCCTGTACCATAACCACCATGCGCTCAAAAAAGAGCGGTGATTCCCAAAAATGGAACAATATTGGGGTTGTAATGTAATACGGCAGGTTTGATACCAGCTTTAATTGCTTGTGCTCGGGCAAAAATTCTTCTACAAGTTTAGATACTTCGTGATTAAGTATATCGCCTCGAAATAGGGTTATATTGTTTACCGTATCGAATTGATCCTGGAGACAAGGCATAAAGGAACGGTCAATTTCGACTGCCAATACGCGGTTGGCGTGTACATGTAAACGCTTGGTCAGGGCGCCTAGTCCAGCTCCCACTTCAACCACATCGTCTTCATCTGATAAAGCTGCAGCATCGGACATAATCCGGTTTATATTTTCATCCAACAACAAGTTTTGTCCCAAGGACTTTTTAAACTCGATGCCGTATTGCTCAATCCAATCGCGTAATGCCATTGTGTTCCTTTCAGTGGTGTATGCCCTATTATCCCAAATATCAGCACAGTGAGTACAGCAATTTGATTGAAGATGGCATCTGCCCTTGTTATGATTGGTTCATGCCAAAGCTTATTATCGAACAACCCGGGGTTCCGGCCATGACGGTAGACTTAAAAAATACTGAAACTTCTTTTGGTCGAGACCCGGATAACACTATTGTACTCATCGCGGATGAGATCTCTCGTCACCACGCAACTCTGTATTTAATTAAAGAGCAAACCTATCTCAATAATCTTAAAAGCTTGAATGGCACCTACGTCAATCGTCAACGAATTATCGAGCGTATACTCAACGATGGCAATGACGTTTGGTTCGGTAGTAAATGTAGAGGGGTATTTAAAGACGAAATGGATGGCATGACCGCGGTTTCTTAATGATGCGGGATGAAGAAAATGACACCTTAAATGTTGAAGTGATTCGCGACACAAGCGGGAAAATTGATTCAAGTTCACCCAGCATGAGTATTGCACGAAAAGCAGCGGTTGATGGTGACCCCGTTCTCATGTCCGATTCAGACCACGATTCAAAGTATGGTCAACGTAAAAGTATCATTATGCAACGCATCGAAACTGCGATGTGTGTCCCGTTAATGATACAAGATAAAATCATCGGATCGTTGTATGTGGATTCCAAAAGTGAGACGATTAATTTTAACGAAGAAGATCTTGAGATGTTTCAAGCCATGGCCAATCAAGCAGCGATGGCAATACATAATGTACACTTGCATCAGCAAATGGTGGACGCAAACAAAAAACGGGCAGACTTGGGACGTTTCCTATACCCTGCTGTAGTAAAAACCTTCATGGACCAAAAACAAGATTTAGTCTTGGGCGGGGATAAAATTAGCGCAACGGTACTTTACTGTGATATCCGTGGATTCACCCCACTTTCTGAAGGCTTGAGTCCGGACGAATTGTTGGATCTTCTCAATGAACATTTTACCGCGATGACCGAGATTGTGCTTAAATTTAAAGGTACTCTCGATAAGTTTATTGGGGATGAGGTAATGGCTTTATTTAGCGCATCCTTCTCAGCCGAAGATGATGCCAAGTTGGCTGTGCAAGCCGCGCTGGAGATGCAAGAGACCAATCGTAATCTAAACCTAAAACGAGTAGCCAACGGCTTGCCAGAATTTCAGGTGGGGATTGGTGTGAATTCAGGAAATGTTTTTGCAGATTATATCGGCTCACCGGACCGGATGGATTATACGGTGATAGGCGATAATGTAAATATTGCTTCGCGACTATGCTCCGTGGCCTTAGCGGGACAGATCATCATTGATGAAGAAACCTATGATTTAGTCAAAGATTAATTTACGACAAAGTCTGCAGGCTCACCGGTGCTAAAAGGAAAATCTCAGTTGATTAAGACGTACGCGGTTACCGGTTAATTAATCCACGCCTAACCATACTTCGCTGAAAAAGCCCCAGCGAATGACCAAGATAATCAATATTAATGCAATAAACCCAATCAAACCATGACGCCAATATTGTTCTAGCGCCCCTAATTGAACCGTATCCGGTGTCACCAACTCGACTTCAGGAGCGACTTGAACCGCTTGGGAATCGCTAATGGATACTGGCTGAGCAAGGATTTCAGCTTTTTTCATCAGCGCTAATTCTTCTTTCAACACCCAAGGGCTATTGGGATCATCCGTTAATTGCACACCGCCATTGGCTTTCCAGGCTGCTTTCATACGCGTGGTGTAGCCTACTTCTTTTTCAGCATTACTGAGATCATGCAGTTTAATTTGGACTGGCACAATTCGTCGATTCCAAGGCTCTTCCTTGTATACCGTGAAGCGTGATTTTGTAATTTTATCTGGATCAGCCAATGCATAAAGGGGATCTTTTGCTACATCAGTGAACTCGAACACATAGGACACCATGCCTTCAGGCGCTGATGGAGCTTGGGCCAATCCGCTAATTAATGCTATGGTAAATGCAACTATCATGCTTTAAAGTATATAAACTTTATGATCAATTGACAAGTTACTGAGAGGGACACTAGAATTAAGCCCATACCCATGAACATACCCTTACTTTTTATAGCCAGTCTAGTGTTGTTATTCCTTATCAGTAAGGGACTGTCTCTGCTACTAAACTACATGTATCAATTGCGTGGGATGCCTGGAAACAAATACACGTAAACGCACCAATGATGACAGCTTTTTATGCCCGCGTTGTTTTCGCGGCCCTGTTGAAACAATTCACTTTTTCTAAAGGAACCCGTATGTTACGTCCACTGTTCAGTTTTATGGTACTTGTTATTTTAATGAGTGCTTGTGCAACATCACCTACTCCCCAGGCACCTACACCGGTTGCGCCTGAGCCAACTGTAGAAGCCCGAAATTTTAATCAATCTTCAGCAGCGGTTCCCGAAGAAGCCAAAATCGAAAAAATACCATTGGGCTTAATACTACGCGAAATGAATCAAAAAGAAGCAGCCGCATTGGTATTGATGAATGGGCTTGAAAATATCCAAGTAAATATAACGGAACTTGAAGGGCTTTCTTCGGAACAAAAACTGAGCACTATATTAAGCAAGTACACCTTAACCCAATTTAAAACAAAATACTACACCTTCATTTTAGATCCCAAGTATCAAGCACTCAACACCCTTAACTTGGATAACATTATCCCAAAACCCTTCACAAAAGCGAAAGTGAATATGGCATTAGGTGCTGACACACCTTTATTCAGTGCACTGGCATTATTGAGCCATTCGACTGGCTTAACGTTGGTGGCGGATCAAGCCATTGGTGATGCCTTGTGTGGCGAACTGAGTTTTAGTGAAACGCCGCTCCCCAAAGCTCTTGAAGCATTACTGCAATCAGCCCGTGTTCAACCCAGCGCATTATCCATAACCGGCAATAAAGACTATTTACTGTTGCATTCCGTACAACATGAATTACGCAAGCAATCCTCTCGGGGTACCTTTAGCCCGTCCATGCAAAAAGAATTGGATGAAAAATGCTCGATATCCATACTTTTTTATACCCCTTCAGACAACAATATTCACAGCCCACTCGGGGCTTCGAAATTGCATACCGTTTTGTCTGAACTATCCATACAACTAGGCATCCCAATTAAAGCCGAAGGGAAAGTACGTTATTTACCTGTAAACCCTATGGTGCTCAATAAGGTTACACGAAGACAGACTTTAGACATTTTGACTCATCAATGGATGCTCCCCATCTTTGTGTATGAAGAACACGATGGCGGGATTGTAATTCGGCCGGCAGGATATGAAAAATAAGGTTTAGCGCTTTTCTAAATGGATTAGGTGGGTCATAAAATCCACGGACAATTCCTGCATTTCTATCGCTATGGAATCTACTTTTTTAGAAAAATAACTATGGAAAGCCAATGCAGGAATTCCGATGCTCAACCCGGCTACAGTCGTAATAAGTGCTTTACTAATACCGTCCGAAAGTACTTGCGCATCGCCCAAGCCATGAGCGGTTATGGCATCAAAAACAGTGACCATTCCTAGCACAGTCCCCAATAATCCAATCAATGGAGCGATGCCGGCAATAACCTCAAGCACCAGCAATCCACGCTCAAGTTTCTCCACTTCTTTACGCCCATTGGAATGCAACAATTCAATCAATTGTTCGTGCTCTAAATGCCGGGAGCGTACCAATACGCTTACAATGCGCTCCAATGGACTCACTTTTGTACTGCATGCAAGCGCAGCTTGCTCGAGGCTTTCAGTATCATACACTTGGCTTAAGGCATTAACAATGGAATGTGGAATTGATCGAGTGCGCCGTAGACTCACCAGGCGCTCAAGTATGATGGACAAACCAAGCACTGAGCAGATCCCCAATGGAATCATCGCTCCCCCGCCTTTCATCAAGAATGCAATAGTTTCACTCATTCGCTTTCACTTATCCTTTACATGTAGCTAAAACGCCAGGTAATTTCGATATTCTCACTGCGGTATACTTCCGGTACATCAATGGGCAGTTTAGGAAAAGGAGCAGCATTCGCGACAGCGGCCCGGCACATAATCGCGAAGGGCATTGAATCCCCCATCTTTTTAATTTTTACATACTCCAGTGTACCATCGGGGCGTATAGAACATGCAATACTGGCTTGAGCCTTTTTCACCCCTTCATATTGTAAGTGGATAGCTGTATGCCACTTCAGCTCGACTCTCCGCTTAACCTCAAGCATATAGCCGCCCAGTTCATCCTTTTTCGCTTCAAAGCTAAGAATTCCGCTATCGTCTACGCCACCTCCCTCGCGCCCTTTGGCTATATGGAAACTTTTAGGCGCACGCTTGAGTGTCTCAGGTTCTGATTGCAGCATTGGGGGAATGATTGCTTTAGCAACCTTCATTCGCTCGGAACTCTCACTGGGATTGGATTCGATATCACCTTTTTCTTCTATGGCCATTTTAGGTTGTTCCGAGGAAACCTTGGAGTCCTCACGTTGTTCAGCCTTAGTAGGTTCGATCGCCTCTACAGTTTTTATTCGCGCTTCTATGGGTTCTGGCTCTTGAACAGTGCTGGGAGTCTCCTCCACTTTTTCAACCGTCGGCTTTTGGGGGGCGATGACTTCCGGAGTAGCAAGTTGGTCAAAATCATCCACATCCTCTACCGAATGAGTAGTGGAATCGACCTTCGCATCGGACATATCTTTGGCTTTGCTGTTCTTATTGGAAATCAAATCGGTATCTTCAATGGGCTCATTGGTAACGGTTGCGGTATCGATCAAGCGTTTTTCTATTCTCGCTTCTTCAGATGCTTCCTGTTGTTCAGGCGGGGGGAAATTGAAGACCAAGGGGGCAGACATGGGCTCTTCGCGAGGCGCAGGAATGGCTTCCACATGTCGTGCACCAAGACTTAACAAGAGAATGTGCAACAAACACGAGGCTATTACTGCTACCCATGTGCGTCGTGATTCAGTCATGCCCTATAGTATACATCAGCTCCCTCTGTGCTGAAAAATTGCTTAAATTCGACCTGGTACAAATACATGGGATGCATCGTATAATCGTTCGAGGCCAAAACGGAGGTTGGATATGCAAACGAATTTATCGATTAAAGTAGGCGCGCCCCCAGAAAACGCATTTAAATGGCTGGTCGATCCGGCTTATGTGATTCAGTGGCTCCCCAATGTCGCCGAATACCGATTCACCAACAGCGCAACCCCTTCGGTAGGTACGCACTAGAACAAGTATGGAATAACGAAGGCGCCATGACCAAATTTGAGGGTGAAATAACGGTTTATGAGCTCAACAAAGTCTACGGCTTACACCTAAACAATAAGAATACTCAAGTCGATGTTCTCTATATCCTAAAGAAATCCGGGGCTAAAACACACCTGACCCAAGAAACCACCTTTCAATATTCAGGCATGATGAAACTGATCGATAAAGTTGCAGTAGCAGCCATCCAAAAATCCTATATCGATCAAGCTAAGCAAAACTTTTCTCGACTCATCGAATTATGTACGGAAGCTTAATCGACTAGAGTTTATCGGTTGCTACATGGTATTGCGGATCTTCAATCACGTTGATATCGACAATCTCATCGGCGTTGTTCAGTAGCAGGCGACAATCTTTACTCAGGTGTTTAAGATGCAGTACCTTACCCAATTTACGGTAACGTTCCGTGAGCGAATTAATGGCTTCGATACTAGAGTGATCCATTACGTATGAATTCAAGAAGTCGATAATAATTTCGTCGGAATCTTCTTGGACTTTAAACAATTCATTAAAGTCATGAACCGCGGCAAAGAATAACGGGCCATCGAGTTCATAATGTGTAACGCCTTCATCATCCACATATCGCTTAGCGGAGATATGCTTGGCTTTGTCCCACGCGAACACAAGAGCCGATACAATCACTCCGGCAAATACCGCAATCGCTAAGTCGGTGAGTACCGTCACGACTGAAACGAGAATCAATACGAATGCATCGCTTTTGGGAATCTTGCGCATGATTCGAAAACTAGACCATTCAAAGGTACCGACAACAACCATAAACATAACGCCGGTCAAGGCAGCCATGGGGATAATTTCAATCAATGGCGATGCAAAGAGAATAAATATCAGCAAGAATATTGCTGCCGAAAACCCAGAAGTACGTCCACGACCGCCAGAGTTTATATTGATCATGGATTGACCAATCATGGCACAACCACCCATACCACCAAAAAATCCAGTAACGATGTTAGCGGCACCCTGACCGACACATTCACGGTTACCACTCCCGCGAGTTTCTGTAATTTCATCGATAAGGGTCAAGGTCATTAGTGATTCGATCAACCCAATGGCAGCCAAAATCACTGCATATGGCAATATAATTTGAAAGGTCTCAAAAGTTAATGACACTTCAGGTAGATGTAAGGTTGGAAAGCCTCCTCCCACACTGGCTAAGTCTTTGACGACTGTTGTATCCACTCCGCCGAATTGCACGATGCATGTGACTGTCACAATCGCAGCCAAACCCGCTGGAATGGCTTGAGTGAGTTTGGGCAAAAATTGCATGATAACCATGGTTAAAAGAATTAGCCCCCCCATAATGGCCAATTCACCGGAAGGTAACCATGAAGAGGTCGGGTCAGTAGGTGCTACTTTAAATTGGCCTAACTGGGCCTTAAATATAACAATAGCCAAGCCGTTCACGAATCCGAGCATCACTGGATGTGGAATTAAGCGAACAAATTTACCCAGTTTAAGGACTCCGGCAAGCACTTGGACAATACCCATCAACACGACTGTTGCAAACAAGTATTCTATACCGTGTTCGGCGACTAAGCTCACCATCACGACCGCCAAAGCACCAGTAGCCCCGGAAATCATTCCTGGTCGTCCGCCAAAGAGTGATGTAATTAATCCAACAATAAATGCTGCATATAGACCCACCAGGGGATCTACCCCTGCGACAAATGCAAATGCAACGGCTTCAGGGACCAGCGCAAGGGCAACAGTTAAACCGGATAGAATATCGTCTTTTACATTTCCGTTTTTCTTCTGAAAAATACTAAACATCTTGTTCCTTTAAAGGTCTCAGGCATTATGTACCCGATAGGCAATGAGCTTAGCGGTAGCCCGTTTTTAGGTAATGGTGAGTAGAAGGAGAATGTATACGTTCACTGGTAATTTGTATCATCCAGTGGGGTTTAGAAGGGTCTTGGTGGACACGTCGTATCCGCATAAAGGCTCAGACAAAGCGGAAGTATAATAGAGACAAAGCTAAACAATCAAATTCCCCTTCATAAATGAGGTGAATTTTGACCTTATATTCTTTTATTCATACATGGAAACTCGTACAATAGATCTTGGAGGTCATGCGTATTGATAAATTTGAGAATGAAGCTGTCTTTTTAATTCCCAATGAATCATTGTAACGAAACTTCCCAGTGACTCCAAGCCCAAAAATGAATAGAAACTGTGCATAGACTGTATGCTATTTGAACATGTTCTAAAAGCCAAGTGCGGTCCTAAAAAATGCAATACGACTTTACCCTGCTATATCAACACATTTTTTTAATGAAACAGATAAGGCTATTTAGGCATCAAACTTCCTATATATGAGTATATATACACATTCTGAGTTCACGTACATTGCCAGGCCAATGCCATTGCAACACATTCTTTATGTAGAATTATTGTACAAATAGTTGAAAGTGTTCTATTTTTCTTCGCTATGTATATAAATAAAGCCCTACACTAAATTTCATTAATGCAGGGTTTTATGAAGATTCTACTGATTGATTGGCGGCCTACTCTATATAGCCGTGGTAGCGCCCCATCCAATATGGCAACAACCAATGAGTCGGTGTTTCTTGGGCATTTCCCCCACGCCCCGCATCGGCCTGATAGGGATTGGCATTGTGTTTATGAATCGCGCGTTCATCCACCGGTATTACTCGATCAAATTCCCCGTTTCCATGACGATCCTTTTTGGGCATTTGACCAAAATCGATGCGATATGAGTTCTTTACTGTCCACTCAATCATTTCCCAAGGAGTCCGATCCAATGTACGGCGAGCATCATCTAACATCCGCGGATTCATTTCGATGATCCCGCATGACGCATTGATATACGTCCACAAAGCATTTTTATCCGAGGCAATCTCCCCCCAGGCAAAGCGCATACCATCTAAATAAATTTTGCGTAGAGTCGGATCGTCTTCATACATCATTAATGGTTGTACGGAGAGATAATACAATTCATCATCTGAAAAATTAACTTCCGAAAATGCGCTCTCCCAGCGACGGTATTCATTGGTGTAATGCGCCAAGCCCATATCAACAAATTTAAGATACTCCTGTTGATATTTTTCATCACCGGTAATGTGATAGGTCACTTTAAGTAAGGAAAGCAATTCCATGCTCCGTAAGGCCCGTTCATAAAGGCCCTCATAGGATTCGAAGTAGCTGACATTCCAATTCCCCCAACGAGTCGGTATACCGTTAAGATCTTTCAAATAATAATCGTCGCGAATAAGCGTATCAGTTAATAGTCGTACTTTATCCTGAATAATTTTCTTTTCTTCATCATTCGCAACTAAATCAAAATAGAGTCCATAGGCATAGTAATGTCCCACTGTTTCATCTGAACTCGTATCCCCTTTCCAAAGCCACTGCTTATCCGGTGTTAAATGCCATTCACCGTGGTGCCGAATATTTTTCTTGCCTTTATTGGCCCCTTGTACCCAATGCCCAGGCTCTTTTTCGTACCAATCATTAGGAATATGGCATAAATCTTCTAAGGTCGTTTCTGTATTAATCCACACCCATTCAGTTTCATCGGCATTTTTCCCCCACATATCGGCATCCGGGGAGGGTTCACTGATGTGCTTAAACGAACGTGAATAAAATCCTGGAATTGGGTTAATTTCTTCAAGCCGTATCAACGCATCCAATGTTCGACGAGCCTTCATGCGTGCATCGAGATTCTTCGTCGCTGCATATCGATATGCTTGTGCCACAAGATACATCGCCGACCAAAGTCCATCATTATCATTATCGTTGGTGCGAGAAGTAGATAAATCTCCGGGAGTATCCAATAGGATTTTGGATACAAAATTATGACGAAGATGATATTTTTCAATCAGTGCTTCGTAGTGCGCTGCCTTCTCTGCATATGAAATAGGCTTCCACTCAATGCGATTCACACCTGTCGCCGTTCGAATCCATACCGTTTCATGCACACTTTTTTTGTCTATCCAGATTTTCTCAATTGCATCGTCGGCCAACCAACGCTTCCCAGCAAAATACTGCCAGCGATCCCAAGGGTGCTTTTCGTATGGGTTGTACCGAGCTGCGCCTTGCTTACTTCCAAGCCATACCACGCCATCTTTCGATTTATCGTGAAACTCTAAGTCCACAACCGGACCAATTTCCTGAAGCCTCCAATCGGTGACCGTTCGTCCACCCTTCACCCCATTAGGCACAGAGGAATCGTCCAAACTATAACGAGTGACGATTTTTTGATCCAAGGCAATTGCCGATGGCACAGCACCCACGATAAAGAGTAGAGCTAGTAGTATTTTCTTCATAGGGCCTAAAATCTCCAAAAGTTAAAGGAAAATGAATGCTCAAATCCATCAAAATTGATAGGAATAGATATAATGCCAGAATTTATACAAATATTTACAGGTGAAATTAATGCAAAAATAGTCTATACTAGACAATGTTTTTGTTCATTATTAGCATTTCAACAGATAAATAAATAGTTATTTAACAAATTCTTGGAGATATTATGATACTCAATGGTCTTGATTATTCAATTATCATTCTCTATCTGGTAGCTACAGTCGCATTTGGATTGTATGTCGGACGGAAAATGAAAAACGACGATGATTACTTCCTCGCAGGTCGCTCACTGCCTTGGTGGGCTATTGGGATGTCCTTAGTAGTTACCGATATTGGTGCTGTAGACATGGTGGGTGCCGCAGGTGCTGCCTATTTATACGGTATTGTGTTGGGGAACTACGATTGGTTAGGTAGTGTACCTGTTATGATCGTTGGGGCATTCTTATTTATTCCCATGTTCTATAAAGTAAAAGTTACAACCATTCCCGAATGGTTAGGTAGACGCTACAACATTCAAGTGCGTACCACCAGTGCATTGATCTGGGGGGTCTATATGAGCTTCGGCCTTGGTATTACCTTGTATGCCACAGCGCTGATGTTCGGATTCTTACTTGAACTAAGCCCACGTGCTGTAGTGATTACCAACAACGAAGAAGTCGCTGGTCAAATTGCCATGTCAACCGGTGCGAAGAAAACACATAACTTTTTCTACAACGAAACAGTAGAAGAAGCCAATGAGTTTATCGACATCGTAGCGAGTAAACCTCTTGGCGATAAAACCGCGAACATTGTTTTGCTTGATGCCGAATTTGCTAATGCGGAGGCCATCAATTTCCCTGAGGGTGTTCCTGTAGTGACCTTTAATGCCTCCGATGTATTGGATGCCGAGGGATCGGCTACCGGAGCGAAGGAAGATAGTTGGGGCGCTCAAGTAATGAACCAGGCTCGACCGCCGGCGTGGAAACTTTGGTACTCCGTGGTGCTTGTTGGCGTACTCATCGGTGGCTACACTATGTTGGGTGGTTTGAAAGCGGTGGTATACACCGATATGATTCAGTGTATCGTGATGCTTGGTGGAGCGCTCTTCACCCTATTCTACGGAATCTATTATGTGGGTGGTTTTTCCAAGTTCCATCAAACCATAACGGATATGGGCGAACGAACCCTTTATCACTTCGAGCTTATCGTGCCCATGGATTCCGGTATCCCCCACCCTTGGACCGGTATTTTCTTAGGCTTAGGATTGGTATTGGCTAACGCTTATTGGTTAGGTAACCAAACCATCGTACAACGTACGTTGGGTGCGAGAAGTCTAGCCGATGCGAAAGCATCGTATGTATTCGGTTCTATCCTTAAAGTACTGATTCCATTTGCGATGATTGTTCCCGGTATTGTTGCTCTGGCTCATGCGCCTGACATTGCCGATGCTGACTTGGCTATGGCAACTTTGGTGCGCGATATTATGCCATCCGGGTTCAAGGGCCTCTTCTTTGCAGCTTTCTTAGCTGGATTGATGTCCAGTGTAGACTCCGCGCTGAACTCCAATGCAACCATTTGGACCAAAGATATCTATCAGCAGTTCATAAATAAAAATGCTACACCAACAAACCTGTTGGTTGTGGGACGTGTATTAACAGCTATTTTCTTGGTATGTGCCATGTGGTTTGCTTTGAACGTAAATAAATTTGAAAGTATTTACGGCTTGACTCAAACTTTGCTCTCGGTATTCCAAGGGCCAAGCTTGGCCATTATTCTCATTGGTATGCTCTGGAAACGTGCAACCGGTATGGGCGCCTTGGCCGGTCTTATTGGCGGGGTATCCTTCTCAGTTATACTACTGCAAACACAAAAGTATGCGTCTGAGGACAATAAACTTTTTGTATCCGATGAGCCTTTCCTGTATGTAGCTTGGTGGTCCTTCGTATTTGCCATCGTGGCAACGGTTGTCGTAAGTCTCTTGACTAAGCCAAAGACAGACGAAGAACTCCAAGGTCTTGTCTATACCCGTAGCGCCAAGAAAGGAAATTAGAATCATGGAAAAAATTGCAAACGTGATTTCAAGTATTTTACAAGGCCCAGGGAAACTTATGGGTGATGCTGCAAATGATATTCCCTTGGGCATTTTCGGTGCTAAAGGAATCTTCATGGCCTATTTCCTTTTCTTAATGTACATGGTGATTCAACTTCCTAGAGATGAAGTGTGTTTCACCAATGAAGACACAGGAAAAGAAGTCAATCTGCGTCCATATTCAATAGTATCCTTGACATTGATTATTATTATCTACGCAGTATTCTAGAGTATATTTGTAGCGATAGTGCATTTACGATTAAGGGCATTGAGTACTTACTCAATGCCCTTTCTTTAACCCAATGAAGGATTTTACCCGATGAATAAAACAACCTGGAATGGTGTAATTGAAGGCTTTTACGGTCGCCCTTGGACTGCCGAAGAACGCACTGAACTTTTTTCCTGGATGACCGATTGCGGTTCTATGAACACATACATGTATGCACCCAAGGACGACCTGCTTCACCGCGGTCGCTGGCGTGAGCTTTATGCCCCGGCTGAAGCCAAAGCGCTACAAGAATTAATTGCATTGACCCACAGTAAAGGCATGCGCTTCATTTATTCGATTGCCCCCGGCTTGGATATGGCCTATGCATCGGATGCCGATCGTGCAGCGTTAAATACAAAAATCGACCAAGTTGTTTCCATTGGTTGTTCAGAATTCGCCATCCTCTTTGATGACATTCCTGAAACTCTTCTGGAAGCCGATGCCAAAGTATTCAATTCCTTCGCGCATGCGCAAGGGATTGTAAGCAATGAATTATTGGCTCATCTACAAAGCCAAAACCCTGACAGCAGTCTACTCTTCTGCCCCACTACTTATTGTGGGCGCATGGCCACACCGACTGTTGCAGAAGATGCATACCTCAATGAGTTAGGTGATTTGCTGGACCCCGCCATCGGTTTTATTTGGACGGGACCCGATGTGCTCTCCGAAGAAATCTCTGTTGAATCTATTCAGGAACTCGTTTCCGCAATAAAACGTAAACCGGTTATTTGGGATAATCTACATGCCAATGATTACGACAACCGCCGCTACTTCGTTGGCCCGTATGCCGGACGTCCCCTCGCCTTGCGCAATGAAGTTCTAGGCATCATGACCAATCCAAACTGTCAGTTTGAATTGAATTATATTCCCATCGTTTCCTTGGGCATGTATTTGGCTGCAAAAGATTCTTGGGACGAACGGGCCAATTATTTGGAGCTTTTACCAAAGTTTCAAGCTCGACACGGTTTCACGCACCCAAACCCAGAGGCCTGTGACATTACTTTGCTAAGCGATCTTTTTTATCTCCCCCATTCATTTGGCGAAACTGGCCAACGAATGATGGACACTATCGAGTTTTTGTTTAAAAATGACATTGCCGATTGGGGCGATGGTTACAAAGAATTCCAAGCCACAATGGAAAAACTAGGCTTGGTGATGACAGAGCTTAATAATGTATCGAATCGTGAAATGCTCTACGCACTTTACGGCCCAGTGTGGATGTTACGCGAAGAAATCCATCTTGTAAATAAAGTACTTGAATGGAAAGTCGGAGGCTGTAAAGGTGATTGCCGTTCCGTGTATCACTTACCCAAGACATACCGCGGAAATCTAGTCGACTTACTGAGTTCTTATTTCCACTTGGATGATGACGCAGCTTTCCAACAATCCTAATCTATTCTCACACCCCGTAAGTGAATTCCTTTGCGGAGTGTGTTGCATCTGGACTACGCACTCCGGCTAATATCTAAATTATCCAAACGCCCTTCGGCAATATCATAGATGAGACCGTGAACATGCAACGGTTGCCCTGCACTCCAAGCCTTTTGCACTACGGGCAAATTAATAACCGTCTCCACTTGCGCTTGCACATTTAATTCACACAACCATTCCCACTGATCTTCATGTTCCATTTCAGCCAATTCACCTAGATTCGCATTCTTGGTTTCTTTAACCGATGCCAGCCAGCTATCGAGTACTCCAACAGTTTGATTATCCAACACTGCTTTAACGCCACCGCATTTATAGTGCCCACAAATAATGATGTGCTCTACTTTAAGCGCTGCAACTGCATATTCAATCACAGACAAGCTGTTGATATCTCCTGCAGGCACTAAGTTCGCCACATTTCGATGAACAAAGAGTTCACCGGGGTCCATGCTTGTAATAACTTCGGCCGAAACACGACTGTCCGCACAACCGATCCATAAATAAGCAGGAGATTGCCCTGTAGCCGAACGAGCAAAATACTCCGAATCCTGACTCTTCACTAAATCTGACCAAGCTTCATTTTGTTGCAATATACGCTTTAATGAGTCCACGTGATTTTCCCTGTATAGTAAGATTTAAGCAATTAGTAATACCTTAGCAACTGCCTCCCCTAGCATTCAATATTGGTTGAAGCTCGAGGCCTTCCATGTTACCATCAAAGCTTCGAAACGCCCCTACTGCAAGGAATATTCCATGAACTACACATACCGTATTTTTCCACTCTTTTAGCTTTAAGCATAACGTCTACTGCATTCGCTACCGATTTACCCGGAACCGGAAAAGATGAGGGCAAGACTGTCATCTAGCGCGATACTTGGGGTGTGCCGCATATCTATGCCCCCACTGATGAATCGGGCTTGTTTGCACAGGGCTATGCCATGGCTGAAGACCGTTCTGAACAAGTGCTCATTAATCTCTTAGCCGCTATCGGGCAGATCTCCGCAATTGCTGGCCCCGATGCTTTACAAAATGATTTACGCTCGCATATGTTTGATCACTACGGCGTTTCTGAACGCAACTGGTATAAAATAGATCCTAAAGTTCAAAAACACATGATTGCATTTCGCGATGGCATCAATCACTTCTACACGACTCACCCAGACAAAACGCCTGTTTGGTGGACAGGGCGTAAGGTTGATGAATATATGCTCATATCCTTTGGGCGACTGTTTCTTTACAATTGGTCCATTGATGAAGCTTACGAAGATCTCGAACGAGGTGGCATTGAACCCGGCTACAACAAAGTCTCCCGTGGATCAAATCAATTCGCTGTGGCGCCTGATCGCACTTCCAATGGAAATGCTATTCTAGCAATTGACCCCCACTTGTCTTGGTTCGCTCCCTCCCGGTTCTGGGAATGCGGCATCCATGCCGGAGACCTTCATGCCAGTGGTGTTACCTTAGCCGGTTCCCCCTACATTGGCCTTGGGCACAATGAAAACCTCGCTTGGTCCATGACCACCGGAGGTCCTGACACTGCCGACATCTACAAACTCACCCTAAAACTTGGTGACCCTACAAAGTATAAATACGATGATGAATGGCGCAGCCTCACTTCTAAAGAAATTACCTTAAATGTACGGGGTATAGGTAAGTAAAAACATACCCTTTGGTTTTCACATCACAGCCCTATCATCGCACAGCGTGACGGAAAAGCCTACGCAGCCGCGATGTCTTATGCCGAGGTTGTCAACACTTCTGCTGCATGGTATGAATTGAATTACGCCGATGATTACATCGGTGCGGTACGTACGATGGAAACACTAACCGTTTTCCCGCAAAACGTCATGGTCGCAGACACCAAGGGTAACATATACTATCAACGCACAGGACGTGTTCCGATTCGCCCCGAAGGATACGATTTCACAGTCCCCGTCGATGGCTCCACATCCAAAACTGAATGGACTGGAATTCATCTATCCGCTGACCACCTGCAAACCCTCAATCCGCCACAAGGGTATATGCAAAATTGCAATGTGCCCCCCGATGCCATGATGCAAAATAGTCCCTTTAAATACGGATCGGTTCCCAATTACTTATATGGTGGCCCCGGCTACACCCATAGTCGTTTTGGTGGCGCCATCCACGGCTGGACCAATCAACGCGGTGCACGCGCTATAGAACTGCTCTACAAAAACGATTCGGTAACTGTAGACGATGCAAAATCTATTATCAACGATGTTCAACCCTATGGTGTCAAACGCTGGCTAGAAGCTTTGATGCGTGCATATGAAACTGGACCTCAATTATCTGACCAAATGGCCAAAGAATTAAAGCGCCTATATCTATGGGGTGGCCACTTGCATGCCAGCTCTCAACAAGCCTTATTGTATTACTATTGGCGCGCTCAGCTCATTGAAGATTTGGGGGGGCGATAGTGCCATGGAAATATCGAAATCTATTGATGACTGGTACCATATTGTCGAGAATCGCCCCCCCAAAAATCTCCCTTTCTAAAGCCAGTACGCTGATGTTTTAAAAAAGTCATTTGCAAACGCTGTGTAACGTTTGCGCGAGCACTACCCCCAAGAGAGAGCCTCCTTCGGTGACCATTTTCGTGTAGGCCGTTATGGAAAATCTTGGCCCGTTGGCGGTGGAATTTTGTATGAGCCCCGCACTTTACGCAGCATGAGCTATGGTGCTCCTCAAGCCGACCATACCCAATGGGGACGTGGCGGACAGACCTCCACTCAAATCGTGGAATTGAGCACACCCATCAAAAGCTGGGGCTATCTTCCTATTGGTCAAAGTGACGATCCTTCATCTCCTCACCATACCGACCAAGCAGAAAAAGTGTTTTCAAAACGCCAACTCAAATCCAGTTGGTGGACTCCTCAAGAACTCATGGGAAATATTAAATCCAGATCGGTAATTGAATACTCAGCAGCCCAAAAAAAAGGTGATAGTGTTACTTTTGTGAACACCACAATCACCCCTATTTCCGCAATTCCCTTTGAAATAGCAGTACAGATTCAGGTAAGTTTAACCCCGTATATAGGCAATTATATGTATTCTACAAATATCCTGGGGGGGATGAAAGTGAGTAACATGCCAAGCACGGTAAATATTATAGGCACAGGGCATTACGGAAAAAAGAATAAAGAAACACGGCAAGGAACCTGTACTCAGTGCGAAACAAAAGATGACCTAAGCGATTACGATACCCGCCATGCCATTTGCGTTTTATTTATCCCTGTAATCCCTTTAGGTAAACGCCGGATTATGTCACACTGCAAAGCTTGTGACCGTTGGCTTCATATGTCTTGGAAAGATTGGAATGCCGGCGTAGAAGTCATGGAGAAACTTATCGAAGAAGGGATCACAGGTTCGACTCCGGATCGTGAAAAAACTCTGGATGCACTGGGTATGGTCTATCAACTGCAATCCATCACTACCCTCTACGACAATCTAGACCAACTATATGCGCATTATAAAGATGACGAAGAAATCATGGCTGCTGTTGCTGCTGTGATGGTCATGCTATATGATTTCACCAATGCCCACATCTATGCCGTTCGTGCATTCGAGCTCAATCAAAGTGATGACAACCGTGAGCTCCTGGGAGTAATCGCTTTAAATACCGATAAACTTAGTGAAGCCCACGAAGCATTCCAATTCATCATCACAAACAGTCTTGACGATAAATATGATATTGTTCTTGCATTGGTGGAAGCGTATCAAACCAAAGGGCAACATCAGGAAGCATTGGATTTGCTTGACGCTCTGCCAGAGTCTTTCCCCGATAGAGCCCAATCCAAACCTACCCATAGACTTGAAAAGATATCCAACAAGAACCTCGGCACGAGTAAAGCGATCATTCCGAAAGCACCCCCTGAGAAAATCGACGTCGGGACTAAATTTATTTTGGCGACCATTGCGGTCCTCTTCGTTGTTGCCTTTATAGGGTTCTCATTATGGGAAGGCTTTAAGCGCAATGTTTATTTCATCAACGGCTTATCAGCTGAATACACTATCGATATCAATGGCGACAGCTATACGCTACCGGCGGCAGGGCTCGTCCCCATCCCCTTGGGTGATGGCAATTTTATCATTCATGTCAAAAATGAAACCTTGGAATTACCCGATGTGACTCTTTCAATTGATACCGGTTTTTTTACTCGCTTATTTACCAATGACACCTACATCATAAACCCTGATACTTGTGGCATTATCTTATGGGAAAACATTCCCTATGCCGAAGAGCTTAATGAGCGGCTCAATGATCGCTATGAGAGTATTGTTCACTTCGGCTCCTCGCAATACTTTTTCGAAGGCATACACTTCCCATTTAAAGAAGTACCCGATGAAATATCGCTCGACTCAGATGCTCCAGTGACGATGCGCAAATCCTTGGCCAATTACAGCAATGCCGATTATAAAGAAGTGTTCTCATCTTTATATGATTCCGTTGGTTCTGAAGGGCTAAGCGAATTATTTCGCCTCACCATGCTCGTTAACCCCGACGATGAAGATATCTTTTATTATGCCACTTCCTTCTTAACCCCTAAGAATTCGGTTAAATTACTCACTCCCCACTTGGACAATCATTTGGACGATGTAAATTTCCATCGCAATTACCAAGAAACCGCGAAAAAGGTAGTGGAGTATGAAACCTTAATCAATCGATATGAAGGCTATCTAAATGCGAGCCCGAATTCCCCTGATTAATGTATCTATTGGGCCGTATTACGTTGGATCACGATAAAGCCAACGCCCTGCACACTAAAGCTTTTGAATCCACCCCACCTAGTGAATGGGCTGTATATGCGTATTGCTACAACTTGCTGAGCAATGCCCAATACGATAAGGCACATGAATTTGCCAACCAGTGGCTTAAAACATTCCCCGATCATCAAGGACTGCCTGAAGTTGCTGAAACCGTTGCAATGGCAAAAGGTAATTATCCTGCAGTCATTGAAAAATTTGAAAACAATCTTATACTGAGAAAAAATGACCAAAATTTTATTGCCAAAGGGCACTTCTTTCCCTTATTGGCTTATCACAAAATCGGAAATGAAAATAGCATGAAAGATATGCTTATATGGCTTAGCTCATTTACCGATTCTGCCATGAAAGAATTTGCGCTACCCTTTTACACCCAACTCAAACTTCAATATAAATACATTAAATCCGAAGGGAAAAACTTAAATCGTCTAGACAAGGATGAATCGATTCGCTACACTTTTGAACATGACATGATCTTGGGTAATCACGCCAATGGCAATAAAGTCCTTGGCGGTATATCCTGGCAATCACGTGTTTATCAAGGCTTTAGTGCAATGCTCTATGGAGACCAGGAGCAAGGCCGTACTTATTTCAAATTGGCAGCAGAACTTCTCAATAACGATGCGCATGATTTAGCATTATTTGCTACCGCTCTTGAAGGAAATCTCGTAGACCATTCAGCTTTACTCAATCTCCCCATCTCAAACGAACAAAAAGTCCCGTTACTATTGGTAGCAGCCTACATGAACCCCACTGAGCATGTAGCCTATGCGCAAATGGCCGACCGCCTCAACATCTCGTTTCAATTTCCCCAATATCTCATCCAATCCGTTCTGGACGGCTTGCTACTCAAAGACGAAGAGGAACCAGCTGAAGTCGAAGCTTCCAATGCACAACCCATTGCTGCTCCCAACGTCTCCGAACCCACATTTACCATCGAGGATGTAGTAAAATAGCCTATTCCAAAGAATTTAAATCTACGGCAGATAGCTCGTCTATCTGCCGTAGATTGTTTATATACGAATAAATATTGAAGCAAGCTAACAAATTTCGCATAATAGACGGATTCTTTAGCAATTTGTTAGGATAGATTGATGATGTTGCGTGGGCTGAGAGCGAATCTAACTATAGTACTGCTCTGTGGACTAACAGTTCAGGGCTGTTCTGACTCGAAAAACCCTGTACCATCTACAACACCTAAGACTGTGGAAACGGGCAAAATGACAATTGATACAAGTGACTGGGGCACAATGCCTTCGGGCAAAACAGTAGAGGCATTTACCTTAAGCAATGCCCAAGGCGTAAAGGTTGTAATCCTTGAACTGGGGGGTATTATGCATGCCCTTGATGTACCCGATAAGGACGGCAACACCGTCGATATCCTCCTGAGCTGTGATTCCGTTGAAAGCTATCTCAACGACAGCCCTCACTTCGGCGCTACTACCGGCCGATATGCTAACCGTATTGCAAAAGGTACATTTAGCCTCGACGACACCGAATACACCTTAGCATTAAATAATGGCCCCAATCACCTCCACGGAGGTGATATTGGATTCAACAAAGTCCTTTGGAAAGGTGAACCATTCAAAACAGCAGACGAAGTCGGTGTTAAACTGATCTATTTATCCAAAGGCATGGAAGAAGGCTATCCAGGAAATCTGAACAACACGCTGACCTATACATTGAACAACGACAACGAACTAAAACTGTATTTCGAGTCGACCACCGATAAAGCGACCATCGTCAACCTCACCAACCATTCCTACTACAACTTATCTGGTCACAACGCGGGTTCTATTCTTGATCATGAACTAACCATTCTTGCTTCCCACTATACGCCGACCGACGAAAATTTTATTCCCACCGGAGAATTCGAAGTAGTTTTAGGAACCCCTCTGGCCTTCACCATCCCAAAAGCTATCGGACATAACATAGCGGAAATTCAGGGCGATCCCGGCGGATATGATCACAATTTCGTATTGGATCACCAAGGTGAATCTTTATCGCTCGCCGCGCGTGTCAAAGATCCTAAATCCGGCCGGATTATGGAAGTATGGAATGATGAAGTCGGCATCCAGTTTTATACGGGCAATTTCCTGGCAGGCGATTTCATTGCTAAAGACGGAGCTAACTACTCCAAACAATCGGGCTTTTGTTTAGAGTCACAAAAATTTCCAGACTCACCCAACCAACCCAATTTCCCAAGCGCAGTTCTGCGTCCGAGCGAAACATACGAACATACCATCGTTATGAAATTTAGCGCAGAATAATAAACCTACAGACCAAGGGGTTCACCATACAGTGTCAAACAAATTTGATTTAAGTAGAAAAGTTGTATTTATCAGTGGAAGTTCTACCGGCCTGGGGAAAAAAATGGCTATGGAATTCGGGGCTGCCGGCGCTAAAGTATCATTAAATTACGCCAACAACGAAGCCCGGGCTAATGAGACGTTTGAGGCATTTAAGGCTGCAGGGTATGAAGGCATACTCACCCGCGGCAGTGCCATTGATGAAGATGATGTAAATCGTGTAATCCAAGAAACCAAAGACCAATTGGGCGAAGTGGATATCTTGGTAATCAACGCCACTCCCGACCAACCTCAAAAGCCTATCGAAGAATACAGCTGGGACTTTTATCAATCCATGCTCGATTTTTTCATCAAAAGCCCCTTTTTGTTAACCCGTGCAGTCTTGCATGATATGAAAGTTCGTAAAGCCGGGCGAATCATCAATATTGGCTCAGAAGTATTCGAAGAAGGCGTTCCCAACTTCACGGCATACGTGGCAGCAAAAGGTGGACAAAACGGTTTCACCCGCAGTCTTGCCAAAGAACTGGCTCCATGGGGCATCACCGTAAATACTATTGCCCCAGCATGGATTCCCGTTGAACGCCACGAAAAAGATCCACAAGAATTAAAAGATGGCTACTTGGCCGACCTGCCATCTAAACGCTGGGGGGTCCCAAAAGAAGTGGCCGACACCGCAATCTTCTTGGCTTCCGATGAAGCTTCGTATGTTTCCGGCCAAAACATCGCCGTCAACGGCGCACACACCGTATCATAAACCATTGAATCAGGAGAGGGACTCATGAAAAAATTTATAGCAGCCATGGCAATTAGCGCCTTAGCATTCACCGGATGTGGAGGTTCAGAATCCGACACCGCAGGGAACGGTGATACGTCAACTGAAAAGCGTATCAAAGTGGCCTATGTCACCAACGGCATTGATCCTTTCTGGAATATAGCCGAAGCGGGTGCTCTCGCGGGTGCAAAAGAATTTAATGTCGATTGCGAAGTGCTCATGCCACCCAACGGCTTAGCCGATCAGCAACGCATGATTGAAACCTTGTTAGCCAATGGCATACAGGGAGTCGCTGTGAGTCCTATTGATGCTGAAAGCCAAACATCATTCCTTAAAAAAGTTGCTGGAATGACCAACATGATTACCCAAGACTCAGATGCCCCAGGTTCTGACCGGCTCTGCTTCATAGGCATGAACAACTATACCGCTGGTCGCCAAGCAGGAGAGTTAATTAAAAAAGCGCTTCCCGATGGTGGTGAAATTGTGATCTTCGTAGGGCGTCTTGAACAACTTAACGCTCAACAACGTCGCCAAGGCGTCATTGATGAATTAATGGACCGACCCGTTGCGACATTGGAAACCATGCAAGTTGAGCAAAACGACACTCCCATCGTTGGCGAAAAATTTACAGTTCTCACCACACTGACCGATGGCTTTGATCGTCCTAAAGCAAAAGCGAACGCTGAAAATGCTATGGTTACCTATGAAAACTTAGATGCGATGGTTGGACTTTTTGCCTACAACATCCCATCGTGTATCGAAGCAGTTAAGTCAGCCAACCGCCTTAACGACATCAAGTTAATCAGTTTTGATGAAGCCGATGGTACGCTGCAAGGCATTACCGACGGCTATGTGCAAGGAACTATTAGTCAACAACCTTTTGAGTACGGTCGTTTGTCAGTTAAAGTCATGGCAGCACTGGTACGTGGCGAAGAAACCGGTATTCCTGAAAATAAGTTTATCGAGGTTCAATCCAAAGTAGTCGAAAAGGAAAACGTTGAAGAGTTCTGGACCGAATTGAAAAAGCTTAAAGGCCAAGGCTAGTGTCTGAATCATCCGTATTACTACGTGCCACTGGGTTAACCAAACAATTCCCGGGTACCCTAGCACTCGATAACGTATCCATGGAACTGCATCAGCAGGAAATCTTGGCCGTTATGGGTGAAAATGGTGCAGGCAAAAGTACGTTTATGAAGATCCTTGCCGGAATTTACCAGGCTGATTCAGGCACCATTGAATTGGAAGGTGAAGGCATTACGCTCAACTCCATTCGCAATGCCCAAGATCACGGAATCGCCCTGATTCACCAAGAACTAAATCTTGCTGACAATCTGGATGTCACCGCAAATTTATTCTTGGGACAGGAAGACCATGCTTGGGGCTGGATTAACCATTCGAGCTTGTACATAAAAGCGATCGACTTATTGAAACGACTCAATATCGACATCGATCCTACCACCCGTGTATCCGACCTATCCATTGGCCAGCAACAGCTCATTGAGATTGCCAAAGCCATCGCGATTGATGCACGCATTCTCATTATGGATGAACCCACATCAAGTTTAACGCAACACGAAACCGAACACCTTTTCACAGTAATAAATGATTTGCGTGAACGAGGCATGAGCATCATTTACATTTCCCATCGCCTGAACGAAGTGGTGGAAATTGCCGATCGAGTAGTCGTGCTTAAAGATGGACAGAACGCGGGTGACCTCCCTAAAGATGAGATAAATCATGACAACATGATTCGGTTAATGGTGGGGCGAAAAATGGACGATGCACGCCACCGTACCCCCATCCCCCCCGGAGAAGTTATTCTTGAAATAAACGATCTTGTCACTCCCGCCCATCCCAATCACGCCAATTCGTTTAAGGTGTGTGCCGGAGAAGTCGTCGGCATGGCAGGCCTTGTCGGTGCTGGACGCACAGAAGTGCTGGAATCCATTTTTGGTGTAACACCGGCTTTATCCGGCTCCATATCCATCATCGATTATGATGGTCCCCTACACAACGCCAAGCAAGCCATTGATGCTGGTATTGGTTTAGTTCCCGAAGACCGTAAACTCCAAGGCATCACCTTGGAAATGTCCATTCGAGACAATTTAAGTCTCGCCAGTATGCGAGACCATCAAAAAAATGGATTCCTCAATTTCCCCTACGAAATTGAAAATAGTGCTGAGCAAATCAAAGCCATGTCCATTGCTACCCCCGATGATACCAAAGAGGTTCAACTACTCTCCGGCGGCAATCAGCAAAAGGTGGTCATCGGAAAATGGCTTGCGACACACCCTAAATTACTATTGCTCGATGAGCCCACTCGCGGTATTGACGTTGGCGCAAAAGGTGAAATTTACACTCTCATCGACAAATTAGCCAAACAGGGTGTAGCCATCTTATTTGTTTCCAGCGACATGGAAGAAGTCCTCTCCCTTTCCGACCGTGTTATCGTAATGCACGAAGGCCAAATCACCGGAAAACTTACTAAATCAGAACTGAGTGAAGAGGCCGTTATGCGTCTCGCAACCAACGCAACTGCTACAGTGTAAATCGGAAAGTATCATGAAGAAAATTCTCGGCATTTTTATTTTATTGGTTAGTATATGCGTCATTACGACCATCATGAACCCCAATTTCTTAAACTCCTTCAATGTTCACAATACGTTGCGATGGATTGGATTATTCGGTGTTATTGGGATTGGTGTTTCTTTTGTAATCATTTCTAGCGGTATCGATCTCTCTATCGGTTCCGTGATTGCCCTAACTGGTGCTTTGTTGGTGCAACTTCTCACCGCGTTTAATTTTTCCGTACCCATGGCATTATTTACCTGTATGGGACTATCCCTAGTTATTGGAGTGGTACACGGCCTACTCATCACCAAACTAAAACTTAAGCCTTTTATCGTTACACTTTGTGGTCTCCTCATATACCGAAGTTTAGCGAGACTCGCCACAGATGACCAAAGCATCGGGTTTGGTAACGAATACGAAGGCCTGCGTGTTCTGGCATTGGGTTCAGTACCACTGCCTGGAGGGTACAGTATCCCCTTCCCCTTTATTATTTTCTTAGTACTTTCCATAATCGCCATGATTTTACTCAATAAAACCCTTTATGGCCGTTACCTCTTAGCCCTTGGACGCAACGAAGAGGCTGTTCGCTTTAGCGGTATCAATGCCGATCGTATCGTCTTGATATCCTATGTGATCTGTTCATTGATGGGCGGGCTCGCCGGAATTTTATTCACCCTCGATCTTAATTCAGTTCAACCTGCAAGCTCCGGTAACTTTTACGAGCTCTATGCTATCGCAGCAGCTGTACTGGGCGGATGTAGCCTGCGTGGAGGCGAAGGGTCCATTATCGGCGTCATGATAGGAACAGCCATTCTACGCGTGCTTACCAACTCCATCACCTTATTGCATATTCCAGACTATCTCGAGTTTGCCATAATCGGCATCGTTATCCTTATTGGAGTTTCCACCGATGAAGTCGTCCGGAAGTATGTCAGTAGCAAAAAGGTTAAAGCATAAATTTGCTCGATAGCCTGCAATCCGCATTTTACCCATATTTCACTAATGTGCGATGAATCCATCCCTAATTACTCGGGCTAAATTCTAGCTTTATCGCCCGGCAATGAATTATCATATTTACATGTCAAATACACAACGCTTTTCATATTCAAAATACCTTATGCTGGCAGGCATACTCTGCGCATCAATTACAGCAAATGCTCAGTCCCTCTCGGAAAGAGCCCAAGGTATATTGGCGCAACATTGTTTCGGATGCCATGGTGCCGAAAAGCAAAAGGGCGGGTTACGCCTCGATAATGAAAAAGATGCCCTTTGGGGTGGTGATTCCGCTGAAGCATCTTACGTACCTGGAAAAAGTAAGCAAAGTATACTTATCCAAAAAATTATTGAAACCAATCCACAAAAACGTATGCCGGCCGGTAAACCCGCTTTATCCGCCAAAGACATTAAAACGCTCACCGATTGGGTTGATCAAGGCGCAGCGTGGACAAAAGTCACCACACAGGAAAAATCCAAAGGCCCTTCCCATTGGTCATTCATTCCTCCGACTAGAATTGATGCTCCTGAACTGCCGAAGAATTTTCCGGTAATCAATCCCATCGACGCCTTCATTGGAGAAAAAATCAAAGCACAAGGCCTAACTCCGATGTCTGAAGCAGACCGCACCACCTTGGTACGCCGAGTCTACCTGGAAACCATAGGCCTACCAACCACCCCAAAACAAACCCAGGACTTCGTCAACGATAAATGGCCTGGCGCATATAAAAGATTGCTTAATCGCTTATTTAAATCACCGCATTACGGTGAACGTCAAGCTCAACAATGGCTCGATATCGCCCGCTTCGCCGATACCAACGGCTATGAAAAAGATAAACCTCGATCCATCTGGCCTTACCGTGACTGGGTAATTGACGCGTATAACAACAACATGCCCTTTGATCAATTTGTCATTGAGCAACTCGCAGGCGATTTACTTCCCTCACCCAGTAATTCACAAATCATTGCCACTGGATTCCACCGCAATACCATGCTCAATGAAGAAGGAGGCATTGATGCAGCTGAGGATTGGTTTAAACGAACTGTCGATCGCACCAACACTACCGGTGCTGCATTTCTTGGATTAACCGTTGGTTGTGCACAATGCCATACCCATAAATCAGACCCCATCACCCGCACCGAGTACTATCGCTTATTTGCATTTTTTAATAACGCCCAAGAAGATAATTACTTACTCCCCGATGCCGACATCAAGGCGAAGCGTAGTCATGCCGCGGACTTGATCGAAAAATCGAAAGACTGGACAGTATTTCTTGCGAAGCAAAACGATAAAGCCCAAGCCGAATACGCGAAGTGGCTCAGTGAAGTTTCACCCAAAGCATCCGACTGGGTCGTACATCCCCCCACTTCCATACATTCAAGAAAAGATACCCCCTTAAAAACATTGGACGATCATTCGGTCTTGGCCTATGGCGACGTACCAAACGACGACACTTACACCCTGGAATTTGAGGTGGGTAGAGAGCTATCCGCTATCCGCCTAGAAGTCTTGCCCCATGAGAGCCTGCACTTTGGCGGTCCTGGACGCGGAAACTTATTGGCCGATGGCGACTTTTTGCTTAGTGGATTTGAAGCCCATATGGTCGATGAATCCGGTGAAGTCACCCCAATCAACATCACCTCCGCTACCCACGATTATGCCGCTGAAAACCGCAGCGCACAAAAAAGCCTCGATGGATTAAGCGATACTGGGTGGTCCATTAATGGTCAAGTAGGCAAAGCGCATTGCGCCGTCTATCAGCTTGAAAAACCTGTCCGTATTTCATCAACATCTACGCTTAAGTTGGTGCTCCATCAAGACTATATTCATCAACACACTATTGGACGTCTACGCATTGCAACCACGATGCGTAATGACCTGGCTGAAGCCTTAAAAGTGCCCGCCCATATTGAAACCGCGCTGTTTAAAGGCGCTAAACGTTCGGATTCCGATCAGGCCCTCATCGAACGGCATTTCTATAGCGAACACTCAAAAGAATTGGAAAAATGGCGTACACGTCGAGAAAAAATCCATAAAGAACAACCCAGCTATACCTCAACGCTGGTCATGGCTAAACGTATTCCAGAACGCATCACCCATGTGCATAATCGCGGTGAATTCCAAAGTCCCAAACAAGTGGTTGACTCGGGTGTCCCCAAAGTTCTTCACGACTTCCCCGAAGGGTCCCAAGGCACACGGCTGGATTTAGCCCACTGGTTGGTCAGCCGTGAAAATCCCTTGCTCGCACGTGTTACTATGAACCGTCTCTGGCAACAAGTCTTTGGTAAAGGCCTGGTTGCAACATCAGAAGATTTTGGCATTGAAGGCGAAGCCCCCTCTCACTCAGAACTACTTGACTGGTTGGCGATTGAATTTATGGACAGTGGATGGGACTTACAATACATGCATCGCCTTATGCTCATGTCCTCTACCTTCCGCCGCCAATCTGAGGTCACTCCTCAAATCCTCGAAAAAGACCCGGACAATACCTATCTCGCACGTGGACCCCGATTGCGCTTGGATGCCGAAGTCATTCGCGACCTCGCCCTTTCTACCAGCGGGCTATTGGTTCCGGACATTGGTGGTCCCAGCGTTTTCCCACCGCAACCTGCAGGCGCAAATTCGCTTGCTTATGGGACACCTGCTTGGCCCACATCCAAAGGCGATGACCGTTACCGTAGAGGAATCTACACCTATATTAAACGCACCGCTCCCTATCCCGGCGCTACTGTATTCGATGCGCCTACCCGCGAAGAATCCTGTCTACGTCGCCAACGAACCAATACACCGCTTCAAGCCTTGACCTTACTCAACGATGAAGTGTACATGGAAGCCATGCGCAATTTAGCCAAAGCCATTCAACAAATGGATGGCAATGTAGAAGAAAAAACAAACCATCTGTATATGCTCATGATGAGTCGCGCTCCCGAAACAGACGAAATTGCCCATATCGAACAATTTTTTACGACCCAACACGAACACTTTAGTAAAAACGATAGTGCTGCACGAAAATTGTTGGGCCTAAAAAAAGATGAAAGCAATGAAGCCACAAGTGAATGGGCTGCCTGGACTGCTTTATGCCGGGTCATCCTCAATACAGACGAAGTCATTACGCGTAGCTAAGCGTTAAGGATACGATCATGAAGTACAACGACATAACACGACGCCATTTCTTCCAAGAATGTGGACTCGGCATGGGTAAGATTGCGTTGGCCTCATTATTGGCCACACCCAATACCTGGGCCAACACCCAATCTACCATCGTTAATCCACTCGCACCGCGCAAGCCACACTTCAAAGCCAAAGCCAAACGCGTAATCTATCTTTTCATGGCCGGTGCCCCAAGCCAACTCGATCTCTTTGACCATAAGCCCGTGCTCAAGAAATTTGACGGGACCGCAGTTCCAGAATCCATCTTGAAAGATCAGCGTTATGCCTTCATCAATCATAACTCCTCCATGATGGCTTCCCCCTTTAAATTTAAAAAATACGGCGAAAGCGGTGCTGAAATCTCCGAAATGCTTCCTCACCTGTCCAAGGTTGTAGACGATGTCGCCTTCATTAAGTCCGTTTACACCGACCAGTTTAATCATGCCCCCGCCCAAATCTTAATGAATTCAGGCAGTCCCCGTCCCGGTCGCCCCAGTATGGGCTCTTGGGTCAATTATGGTCTTGGGAGCGAAGCCGAAGACTTGCCCGGCTTCGTTGTCCTCAATTCCGGTGGCGGTATTAGCGGTGGCGCAAGCAATTGGAGTTGCGGGTTCATGCCCACAGTCTATCAAGGTGTACCTTTCCGCGGGAAAGGTGACCCCATTCTCAACCTGACCAATCCCAACGGCATCGATGAGAACGTACAGCGCGAATCACTCGACCTCTTGGCAAAACTAAATAAACGCCAATACGAAGATGTAGGCGATCCCGAAATCGAATCACGTATCAACTCATATGAACTCGCCTACCGCATGCAGACCAGCGCCCCCGAAGTCGTCGACATCTCCAATGAAGATCCCAAAACCCTCGAAATGTACGGTGCTAAGCCGGGCGAAAAATCCTTTGCCAACAGCTGCATACTCGCCCGCAGACTCGTAGAGCGCGGCGTACGCTTTATCAACTGCTACCATTCCAGCTGGGATCACCACAGCAATGTTGAAGGCGGCATCAAAGGTAAATGCAAAGAAACCGACCAAGCCGCCGCTGCACTTATCACCGACCTCAAAGAACGCGGACTGCTCGAAGACACTCTTGTGGTCTGGGGGGGCGAATTCGGCCGGACCCCTATGGTCGAAACCAGCGCCGCCCTCGGCCGTAGCCGTGGCCGCGATCACCATCCCCAAGCCTTCACCATGTGGATGGCTGGCGGCGGTATCAAAGGCGGCCAAACCATCGGTGCCACCGACGAACTCGGTATGCAAATCACCGAACGGCCCGTCCATGTACATGACATTCAAGCCACAATACTCGACCTCCTCGGCCTTGATCACGAATCTCTCACCTACCGCTTCAAAGGCCGTGAATTCCGCCTTACCGACGTCCACGGTGAACTCATCGATGAGATCATATCCTAGACGCTAACGCCGCGGTTTAGTCACAACAGGAAAAACCCCTCCCCAATCGTTTATACTATGTCGGTGTAAGTCATAACCCGTAACACGGTTCGCCCTAGAACCCCTCAGGAATCTTGTACCATGCCTCCACGCCGGAAACCCAAAGCCAAGCCTCGTAATCGAGGATATCAGAAGAAACGCCGCACCAAACGCGAGAATTTGGTCACCAAAGACGGCAATCTACTCTTCATCAAGTTTAAGAACCTGGATGAACGAGTCGATCTGCACGGAAACACCTTGAAGCGTCATTATAAGCTCGAAACACTGACCAATGCCGTTGAAAAGCAAATCCGCTCTCACGATCGCTTTATTTTATCCAGCATTCAGTCCATCATGGGCCCAACCAATATGAAGACGATCACCTTCGAATTGGTTGCTGAAAACCGCTACAAGTTTACATTCCATTGCAAAGCCATCAATGTAAACCGCAATCAGGTCAGTTTTGCCCTGGTGGTGGCCAAAAACAATCAAGAGTACAGTGAATTGGTGCGCAAAGAAGCCACCATGCTTCGTGTACTTCATGATCGCCTCCCTAAATGGACCGTTGAAATACTCAAGGGCGGTCAAATTTTCTTGCCCGATCGTCACCGTCGAAAAGATTTTGATCGTGATCTGCATTCCTACATGACCGTATGGCCCAAAGGCTTTCACGAAATGCAGGTCCAAAAAAATAACTGTCTACGCTCCTGCGGTAGTAAAGGTAAGCCTTTTACACACCAACAATCCCAAGCACTCAAGCGGCGCATGGTGGAAATTATCCTGCGCACCTACGATCCAGTCCGTCGTAATGGAATGGCTATCCCGCAATTGCTTTCGGGTGATTTCTTTGTGACTGCACCAGGGAAAAACCTCTCTCAAGTTAAAATCATGGGCTGCCGTGAAATGCAAAACCGTGTATCCCCCATGATGCTCGTTCATCGCATATTGGATGCTGCATGGGATTGGAATAAACGCCCCTATGCTCTGGCTCCGGATGACCCACGTGAAGTGGTTCAAGCCTTCGTCAATGCCGTAGGCAAAGAAATGGCTATGGAATGGCTAGGCGACTACAAAAAAGCCGTGAAATCCAAGCGACTCGCTCAGTTAGAACACTTCGACATCGAGACCATGGATAAATTGAATATCCCATAAACATCCCCCTACTAAACACAAAAACGGCGACCATTGAATTCAATGGTCGCCGTTTTTTATTGATTAGTCTAATTATAGATTATTTTTCACTTTTCATCGGCTCGGGTTGCCAAGGATTCTCAACTCGTTTCACAACAACTTTCCCTTTTTTCTCAATACTAAACACATCACGAACTTCGCCTTTCTTGTTCACCATGTGTCCAATCAAGGTATCGCCTTCCACATCCAGAATCACTGAACCATGTTCAACAATAATTTCACGCATAATTGGCATAGTTCCCTTACGGCGTACGCCTGCCCCACCGTTTCCAGCCACAATCTGCACCGCACCTTCATGCGGATTCAGGCCAGCACTTTTACGGTAGGCTCCGTCCCCTGCGGGATTTCCATCACCATCATCCAAAATCACACCCTCGGCTACTGTAGGTGTCGCATAGGCGCCATCCACTAACATCGAACGCTCATAAATATGCGAGTGCCCGGTCAATACGATGTCCACCCCACCCTCTTCCATGATCGGCATAATTTCCTGGCGCATCTCTATGAGCTGGCCTTCTTTATCGCTGTCATGGGAACCTTTGGTATACGGTGGATGATGCCAAAATGCAATCAACCAATCCGCATCGGCTTGGTTTAAATCTTCGCGTAACCAAGTCGCCATCGGCCCTGTGCTTTTGCGATCTAAGTCATGAGAATCCAAGCACACAAAGTGAATACGCCCATAATTAAAGGAGTAATACGCTTCCGTTCCAGATGGAACGCCGCCAGCCTCCCCTTTGGTAGGCACCACATAGGCATCATAATACGGTCCAGTGGCTGTTGTACCGCGCGAAGTCTTCCCTTCGTGATTTCCCATCGAAGGCCAGACCGTTACGTTTTTTAATGTGTCGCCGTATACATTAAAAAAGCCTCTATCAAACTCATAGTTGGCCCCATCAGAGTAAGCCATATCTCCTACATGCAAATACATATCCAATGGCTTCTTGGTATCATCCACATACTCCAACATTGCTTCATATACCTGTTTTTGGTCCCGTCCACCGGTTCCTGAATCACCCACCACCCATATACGAGCAGGGGCCTCGGAACCAATAGTGGGTGAAGTTACGAAGTGTTGAGCTTTATCCTTTTTCGTGATGGCTTTTTCTCCATCATAAAGTCGGTAATAGTATTTTGTATTGGGAGACAATCCTGTCAGTTTCATCTCATACTGAAAGACATTTTGAGCGCCAGTAGGATCTTTCTTACGCTTCTTTTCTCGTTTCTCACGTTCCGCAGTGGTTTCGATGTGTAATTGCGGATAACTTAAGCATTCTACATCGTTCGATATGCGTAGTTGAACGTTTTCTTCCGAAGACTGCTCTTTCATGGAACGTACTTTTGTTCCGTATCTGACCACAGGATCAATTTGACCACGTGTACGCCATACGATATAAATCGAAGATTCAGTTAGCGACTGTAAATAAGGCCCACGAAGAATTAGCTCATCGCCCTCATCTGCTGCCCACAGGGTTGGAGTGACCAAAAGGGCCGCTAAACTAAGACATACAACTGAAAAAGACTTCAACATGATGTGATTCTCCAAATGGTGAGTTTAGTAGGAACTGCCATTCTACCCCACGGAAGACGAGAATCTCCAACCTGATAGAAGCTAAACTAAAGAACCAATTCCATTCGACGGTGGTGTGGAACAGTAGCCGTAGCATTTCGGTATGTGGACACCAGTTCGCATGTGACTTCAAATCCTAAACGTTCATAGAGAACCTGTGCACGGGGATTTTCATGCGAAACATCCAGAGAGGCAATACGGCGTCCACGTTCCGTACCCTGCTTAATCAAGTGCTTCATGAGTTGCCCACCGATACCGAGTCCACGCAAATCCGGTGAAACACCAATATGGGCGATATAATGCTCATCCTGTGCGGGCGCAGGAAAATGATGGTCGATTTGCAATCCTCGTCGCAAAACACCCAGTGAACCCAAAAGGCCATTGGCGGTGAACAATAGCTTAAAGGTATCTAAAGTGAAATTATTTCGCTCTTCACTATTAAACCCCGTCCCAATAGCCACAACCTTCCCATCCAACTCCCCCACATCGTGATTCTCATGCCCGAATTCACTACCGCCTTGGATGAATGATCGGCGTAAAAACTCTTGTGCATCAATTCGTGTACGATGCGCAAACACAAAGTCGAAAGCCGACGGGCCTGAGCTATAGATTAAAGGAATGGCTGCATCGACATCATCAGGACTGGCTTTTCTAAACTGAACGTCCATCCTGAACTATTCGGCCGCTTTAGCTACAATCAGCTTAAGCTTTTCCAAATCTTTTTTAGGAACAGGTGTCCAGTGCGTAGTACGTCCAAAACTTGGAATACCTATATAACCGCGAACCGCTAAGCGTTGTTGGTCTTTTTTGTTTGGATCAACTTCCGTATGTGCCTCACATTTGTAGTTTTTTCCGGACTCTGGATCGTAAATTAGTCCCCCAGTCCATTTTTCTGCTTTCTTGTCATAAGTAAACTTAGACATAATGCTCAATCCCACAATGGTCTGTGTGCGCTTCTTCTTGCTGGGATTATTACGATCACGCTTGGGTTTGCCTGCTTCTGGATCACTTTCTTCGTAGTTCGGATCTTTAAGCCATAAAATTTTACCGGAATACTTTCCATCTTTTTCCGTAACTTGAATAATCGATTGATTTTTCTCGGTATACCAGTAACCGGCAAAGCCTTCGTCAGATTTTTCAGCAAATGCACCAGCACTTAACATTAAAAAGCTCATCATTAAGGCCAAAGATAAAACGTGTTTCATGGGTAGATCTCCAAGTTAGTTCGTTATTCTGATTTCGTTGTCCAAGTGCGTTCTTGCGTCGGGCGCAAGCGTAATATTTGATCGGGGGTATTTAATGCCACATATATAAAGCCTTCTGGACCTACAGTTACATCCCGTACACGGCCAGCACCTTTCAAGATGACTTCACTATGAATGACACGCTCGTCTGTTACTGTCAACAAACGCAATTCTTCATAACGTAACGAGCCGGATAACAAGTGGTTATTCCAACGCCCAAAGGCTTCACCTTCATAAAAATCCAATCCACAAGTGGCCAATGAAGGACGCCAGAACAATACGGGTTCTTCATACCCTTCCGCATGTTCATGTTCACTTACTATCGTGCCGTTATAATTACGTCCGTAGGTCACCACTGGCCAGCCATAGTTCAACCCCTTCTTCGGACGATTGATTTCGTCGCCCCCCATTGGTCCATGCTCGGTTTCCCAAGGAAGATCGGTTCCAGGATGTATCGCTAGTCCTTGCGGATTCCGGTGTCCATAGCTATAAATGGACGGGTAAGCATTCTCAGTATTGACGAAAGGATTGTCTGTAGGAATAGAGCCATCAAGATGTATCCGGTGAATTTTACCATTGGGCAAGCTAAGATCTTGAGCATTGTCTTGATCGCCGCGATCCCCCACACTGAAATACAGGAATCCAGCCTTATCAAACACTATTCGGGAACCGTAGTGTACACCTTTGGTTTTGTAATGTTCTTCCTTGGCGGTAAATAGTACCTCTTCACTCGTCCAGGCATTATCAACGATTTTACCGCGAGCAATTCGGGTCATTGCAGGTACAGACTCACCCTCAGCAACCTCTAGTGCATGACTATACGAAAGGTATACCCAGCCGTTTTTTGCGTAATTGGGATCCACTGCAACATCCAGTAATCCACCTTGACCACTTGCATGCACAGTCGGGATATTTGCCACTGGCTCAGCAGCCAGCACACCGTTGGTTACCATGCGTAAACGACCTGGGCGTTCAGTTATCAATGCAGTACGTGCATCTAAAAAGTCAATGGACCATGGAATTTCTACACCTTCCACAAATACATCCACTTCGATTTCATACTCAAGCGTTTGCAAGGTCTTGGGGGCTGGTGGGCGAACAGCCCCTTCTTGCTCACCGGTTTCCTGTATGAATTTAATTACAGAATTGATTTGCTTATCGGTCAACATGTTTTCAAAGGTCGGCATACCCAAATGCGTAATCCCATGCTTAATGTTTTTCTTCATGGCACTTTTACTTGCACCAAATTGCCATACGCCATCCACCAAGCTTTGAGCCACTCCGCCTTGCAACTGCTGGCCATGGCACGCTGCGCAAATTATCATATATAAGTCTTTGCCTTCGAGTGTGGATATATCTCCTGTGGGTACCAATGCTGCGGGATTTGCTTCTACCTCAGCTTCGATCTCCGCAACAGCCTCAGCAACGGGCTGCTGCTTAACTTCAATCTCCCCATCTCCTTCGACAACATTCTGGACTTCATTTTTTTTCAAAACAGGCTCAACAGGCACCTCAGTCGTTGGCTGCGAACATCCAGCGATGAACATGATGCTACTCAGTAAACTACACAACCTAATATAAGACTTACGAGAGGTCATAAATTGTGGATCCTTTGATTTGACTCAGGGCTATAAAGTAATGAGTATTTTATAGTAAAAGTCTTTGATTTGGCAAACTGTTTCTACATTAACTTTATTACCTTATTCACTGGACACAATCGCATTTCGGTTATCCAAAAGGTGAAAAACCATACTTTCTTTATGTCCCCTTCACTGATCCACATACCCCTATTACTCCCACACCCAAATTTATCGGTAAAAGTGATGCGCACCGCTACGGCGATTTTGTCAACGAAGTGGATTGGGCAGTAGGACAGATCATGCAAGCCATCGAAGATTCCGGAGAAGCCGACAACACCCTAGTCATTTTCACCAGCGATAACAGTTCCCCCCCGTCGAGACGGCTCAAACATGAACGGAGCAGTGAGCTCGGTCCTTAAATATGGACACAATCCCAGCCATATTTATCGCGACACAAAAGCGGACATCTGGGAAGCTGGACACCGCTTTCCCTTTATTGCCAAATGGCCCGGTCAAATCAACAACAATACGGTCTCCAATGAAACCATATTCCTCGTCAATATCATGGCCACCTGCGCAGCCATTACCGGAGTCCAACTGCCTAAGGACAGTGCCCTAGACAGTTATTCACTTGTTGATCCACTAAAACAATTTGGCTACATCCCCCCTCTTCGCAAAGATCTAATCAACCATTCCAGTAATGGTATGTTTGCTATTAGCCAAGGAGAATGGAATTTTATCGATGGTCGAGGATCAGGCGACTGGAGCAAAGACGGGCGCGATGCAAAAGATCTTGGTCAGCTGTATAACCTATCTACCGCCCCACAGGAAACACAAAATTTGTATGATACCCACCCAGAAAAGGTACAATCCATACATAACTGTTAAGGCATTACCAAAAACCTGGTCGTAGTGTGGCTGCACAACCATAATATATACATTATAAATTGATAGGAGAATTATCATGTCCATTTTGACCCGTCTCGGACTCCTCATTGCCCTCACTATGTTTAATTACGCTGCAGGTGCAGAAGAATATACAGCCACCACCACCAGTGATCCCAACATTCCTGCGGAAGAATTGAAACTTTTGGTTAAACCTCTTTTACTGGAGGAAGTCAAAGTAGAAGCCCAAGCATGGATTCAATTGTTGCAAAACAAGGCAACGGAAATTAGCCAAGTAGAAATTACCATAAAGAAACAAAATAAAGAAACAAAAGCAGCTGGAAAAGTAGCCAATGTCCTTGAGAAAGCTGCCGAGGCGCCTACGAATACTGATACCATCGAAGAAATAGCCGAAGTCACACAAGAAGTAGGGAAAATTGAAGTTGAGATTGATTTAACGAATGACTTAGAAGAAAGTGCCGAAGCTGCTCAACTGTTAGCAGAAAAAGCAGCGGTGGATAAAACTAATATCCTAGACACAAAAAACAAGCTCCAAGAAGAACTTGTCGTATTGAGCATTCAAGTCAACACGCTTCTCAAAGATATCAATTCCAAAGGTGGTGATACTAAAAGCCTAAAAAAATACGTTGCAGTCGTCACCAAAGAAGAAATCGACCTGAAGGATCAGCAAGCACTCAAATCGAGCATAGAACGATGGCTTTCCTCAGACAATGGCGCAGTGGGCTGGTCCAAAAAGATAGTCACATTTGCCATTATCATTTTTATTTTCTGGATTATTTCAGGCATTGTTGGAAAAATATTTGATCGAATTATCAAACGTCGACGTCGTATGAGCATGCTTTTAAGAAATTTCTTATCCAATTTAGTACGCCGTATTACCATATTTGTTGGAATCTTAATTGGACTACCCATTCTTGGCATCGAAACGGGCCTCGTCTTAACCGCTATCGGGGCGGCCGGTTTCATCATCGCCTTTGCGCTGCAAGACAGCTTAAGCAATTTTGCCAACGGCATCATGATTCTGCTTTATCGTCCTTTCGATGTAGGCAACTTCGTAGAAACTGGCGGTATCTCTGGTAAAGTGGTTTCGCTCAATCTTGTATCCGTTAGCATCAGCACCCCGGATAACAAACTCATTATTGTTCCCAGCAATAAAGTGTGGAACGATGTAATCATAAACGCCACCAGTGTAAAAGAACGTCGCGTCGACATGATTTTCGGTATTGGTTACGAAGACGATATGGCCAAAGCGCAAGCAATATTAGAAGATATCGTCACCAAGCACGAATCCATTCTTGAAGATCCTGAACCGGTCATTAAAGTCCATGAACTGGCTGACTCCTCGGTCAACTATGTTTGTCGTCCTTGGGTCAAAACGGCCGACTATTGGGATGTTTACTGGGATGTGACTCGACAAGTTAAAGAAGAATTCGACAAACAAGGTGTCAGCATCCCCTACCCACAACAAGATGTTCATATGCATCAAGTAAACCCGGAAGCCAGCACCGATTAAGACTTACGGAATGAAATACATTTCATAAGTGTTCAAACTCTTAATTCCACCGGGCTGTGCTAAGCGGTCTTAACACACCCCCCGGTTTTTAACGTAGAAAGGTAATCAAGATGCCAGAAGCAATAAACCGCCAAATCTTACTCAAATCCCGTCCCGTAGGCGAAATCAAAGACTCCGATTTCGAACACGTATCAACACCTATCCCGACCATTGGTGATGGAGAATTCCTCGCTCGTAATCTCTACCTGTCACTCGATCCTGCCATGCGCGGATGGATGAATGATTCAGATTCTTATATTGAGCCTGTACAATTAGGTGACTCTATGCGCGCCAGTTCAGTTTCAATCGTGGTTGAATCCAATAACCCCGATTATAAACCCGGAGACAAAGTTGTAGGGATGGGTAATTGGCAGGACTACGTGGTATATGGCCCTAAAGATATGCACCGCTTAATCCCTAAGGGCCTCCCCCTTCCGTTGACCAACTTCTTAAGTATCTTAGGCATAACAGGTCTCACTGCTTACTTTGGATTCCTCGATATTGGTGAACCTAAAGAAGGCGATACGGTAGTCGTGTCCGCAGCTGCAGGTGCAGTTGGATCCGTTGTAGGACAAATTGCCAAAAACATGGGCTGTCGCGTTGTTGGTCTCGCAGGAAGTGATGAAAAATGTGCTTGGGTAAAAGACGAGTTAGGATTCGACGCCTGCATCAACTACAAAACACAAAATGTTGCTAAAGAGTTATTCAAAAACTGTCCGAATAAAATCGACGTTTACTTTGACAATGTAGGCGGCAGTATATTGAATGATGTGCTTGGGCAAATTAACGTTCATGCACGCATTTCAATCTGCGGTGCTATCTCCCAATACAATTCTAGGGAAATGCCTCCTGGACCAAGCAATTACCTCACCTTGCTTACTAAGCGTTCCAAAATGCAGGGCTTTATCGTCACCGATTTCGTTGCACGATTCCCCGAAGCAGTTCAACAATTAGCGCAGTGGTCCATTGAAGGCAAAATCAAACACAAAGAAGAAGTCGTGGATGGTTTAGAAAATGCCCCTGTTGCTATTCATAAATTATTTAAGGGCACCAACCAAGGCAAGCTCATCATCAAAGTAGCCGATGAAGCTTAAACTTGTTTAACTTTAATCGGAAATGACCAGCCATAAGGCATGATTCATATAGGGTATACCGCTCAACAGGGTCAATATGCTATTAATAAAGAAATACGCACTAAACCCCACTTGCAGAAATGCAGCTATGGGGGAGCAAAAAATTGCCCGTAGAATTTTTATAATTTCCATGGTGTACCCTCCTATTAAAGTAACGTATTGAGTTAGGATAAAAAATAGTGTATTCGATTACTATTCAACATCTGCCGGTGTGATTTTATTTATATCGGCAGTCTTTTTTGTACAGCAATGACATCCCCCCAACACAATCAAAAAACCTGCCGCAAATGTCAATGGAAACTGATAGCGCGCAGTATGCGAAATTGCTGCAACTGTCAATACTCCCGTATTTAGAATAAACGGTAAATATACGAGTATCCACTGCACATCTCGTTTCAGATAGCATATAAATCCTCCGGCAAGCACCACTAAATACAAGGGTAAACCCGGATACCAAAACAGCCAACGTACCGATTCATGACTCGTCAACACCAACCCTGCTCGGATCTGTTCAGACATCGTCAAAAAAATATGATTGGGATAAAGCCCCTGATCGTTTTTAGTAATACCAAGAAAAAATGTCTCCAAAGGCGTCTCGGTTTCCCATGGGATGTACATGAACGAACCGCGATCCCAAAAATACCGTGCGCCGATCAAAGGGTTGCGTAACATCATTGATATATACAACGGACGATATGCTGCTGTATGTTCTTTTGCCCAAAGACGATTATAAATATCCTCACCGATTAACGGCATGGTCGTTGCCGCGACTCGACGTTTATCATATGCCCAACGGTCATCCAAACTTCGTACATTTTTCAACAATGCGTATTCTGCATTGCTCATCGGCACATCGCGATCCACCAAAATAGCCAAGTGTGCTGTAGTTAAATCATGGAGTCCCCCATCCCCTTTTTCCATTGGAATATTGGACATAACCAAGACCTTCACCCCCAAGAAAATCGTCACGGTAATGGCGGTACATATACACCAGCCTTTCCATGTACGTAAGGACAGTATCAACAGCAAGGGTAAAAACGCAGCCACCATCAATGGCCCGTTATGCCGAAACAACATCGCCATGGCCATCGAAAAGCCCAAAGCTGCCCATTGAAACCAATTGTTCTGTTGGCGACGCAACAAAATCCAGCTAAGAAAAACCGTCATAGCCATCATCGCTATTGCATACGGCGTATCTTTGATCAGCGAAATAATCATCGTATTGTTGCGTGGTGAAATGACTGCCACACCATACATGAGCAGTATTGCCCAACGGTAAATTTTGGCTTGCCATAGCAAGCTAAAGCCAAGGGCCAATACGCCCGACCCGAAAATAACTTGTAATGACGTCACACTAAACGGTGAGTCCCAAATCTTCGATAGCCCCCACATAATTAAGGCATAAAATGGTGGGTGTTGCGGCTCAAACGAAAAGTCATGCGCTTGCTTCCATTGCGATAACGAATCCACATTCATGGTTCCCGGATAAAAGCATATCAAGAACACCATCCACACCAGGGCCATTGGAATCCAAAATACCAACACCGTTTTCCAAGACAACGGTTCTTGTAGCAGTTCCTCACTCGGCTCTGCCAGCCCTTGTCGAACACAATGGCGGACTACTCTAAATAGAGCATACACAAAGAGACAAAACATCGAGGCCATCAGCGAGGTTGCCAGTAGAGTAAAAGGGATTCTCGCACCAAGAAATAAGATCTTCGGCAAGACCAGTGAATCATTATCCCATTCACCTCTCCACCCTTTTTTCATATACCCCACACGTGGACTATTCACTTCCAAATCACGATAATACACGCAGGGGAAATACGTATTGATAAATAAACGTTGCACAGTAAAGCGCTGTGCAGAAGCCCCCTTCAACCGCATATCGCTCAAGGCCTTTCTGGGGACCTGAGCATAATATCGGTGAATTTGCTGATCACTTTGAATGGCATAGGTCACACGATCGCGTTTTTCCGAATACAAATCCAATTCAATCGGCTCAGCCTCTGTGGATTGCACCTGCACCTTACCTGAATACGAATCGGATTCGAATGCCAAATAAGGGGAATTCCCCAGATTCCATCCTTCCAATGTTAGCACCGCAGGCCGGACTTCACTGCTGAGCAAGAAATAATTACTTACCCCTACCCATGCGTCCGCAGGGTTGTAATCCACATGCTCAACCCCGGCCATTGCAATGAGCTGATAACCGCTATCCGTTTGTCCTTCTTTTAGTTCAGGGGATGTAATCGACACGTTAAAATGGTGCGGAGAAAATTCTTTAGCAATCGGCTCCATAACCACTTCACCATCCGACCAAACCAATGACAATTCACCCGGTGACTCCCCCTCAATATCTACGCCGATATCCACCAATGCATTGCGCAGCCCCCAGGTACTAGCTACACCCAATACCACTGATAATATGGCAACAATCAACCAACGCATTTAGTCTTCCTTTTCACTATTCGAGTCAGGCTGTTTTGAAAACAAGGCCATAACCATAGTGTACACAATTGCGACCACCATCAATGAAACAACAATGAGAACACGGTTCCATACGGCATAGCGCATCGCCAATTCCGCAGGAATCTCCGCCATTGTTAACATCCCCACCCAGCCCCATTCAGCTACCCCCAATGCACCTGGGACAAAATTGAGTAACACGGTAAACATGACTGCGCTATTGGAAAATAAAACGATGGAGAAATCAATCCCCAAAATCAAAGTCCACGCAATCAAAAAGGCCCGAAATACCAAATTTAGATACCGAATGGATGACCAAAAATACAATTTAAACATGAAATCATCTTGAACAATTTGAGAGGCTCCCGACAAAATACTGCGCACATTTAGTCGTTGAGCAAATTTTTCAGGCAGCACTTTTGCAATTGCCTGAAGTATCCCCAGCACAAACCTTTCACCAAATCCGAGAATACACGCACCCACTGCTATCAAAAATATAAAAGACAGAACCATTCCAGTTGTGAATGAAATCCAACAGGGAATAACCAGCACTATGGGAATTACCATCACCAGGGGGATCAATACATCGAAAAACTGATCGTACACCGCGCCCGAAGCACTTCGGCGAATGGGCACTTGAGAATATTTTTTCATCACTACACTTCGCCCTACTAATACCGCCACCTGAAAAGGCAAGACCTGCCCCAGCAAAGCAATCAATGTACTAAAATACCCGAAAATTCGCTGACCGCTATCGGCCTCTGGATCGGTCAATCGGGTTACCATCCGCCATTTGTACGCTGTCAATTGACAATGAAGCGCAGTGGACAACACGATTAAAACAATACCGCCCCACCGTTGTTCAATAGTACCGCACCAAGATTCTTTACGGTTAAAATCGATGGGGAATGAGTCGAATAACAGCCACAACAACGTCGCACTAACTCCAAATCCAACCAAGGTCATAACAAACATACGTGTATTTTTGGGTACGGTATTCATTCCTGCTTAGCCTTTATACCAAGAGGCGGGTAATGGTTTTCCCAGCAATGCCGCAAGTTTACCATGGTGTTCACGCAACTGCTCAACCACATCCGCCGGTAAAGAGTTCATTGACACGTCCTCCCTTTCGGCGCTTTGGTACAACATTTTGTTAAGCATGGCGCTTTGTTTTACCCGTCCAACAAAATTAGCTAAGCCCAAGCCTCGGAACACTTGCGCAATTCGATAGGTAAATAAAGCAAGCCCTTGACTACGCGCAGTGCGAGCGGCATTGATGGTTGCATTAGCAGCTTCGGGAACAACATGTATATCCACTCCTAAAAAATCATAGATGGATTGAATATACTTTACGGGGTCATTCTTTAAGTCTTCGTAAAACACCACAAGCATTTGCTCTGCCGGAAATCTTTCGAAGTAGGTTCGCAGATGCTCGTAATAGTGAAATTCTTTTTGTATCTTTGGGTCCCGTGCATAGTCCTCCAAAGAAACCGATGCATCCACATTCATTGTTTGGTTATACGCATAGCCAGATAGTAATTTATCCACTGGTTCACGTAGACAACAGATCAACTTAACTTCCGGCACATCAGCTTTAATACGATCAGCAGCAGCTTCGGAGTAATAATAATCGTGGGATAACTCACCGGCTATTCGTGCATCCCCAATATCCTTAAAAAAGCCTTCATACCACGCGAGCCCTTTGGTGTAATAACGATCAAAGAAGTAAATATCCTTGGCAGGCGGCACATAGATTTCCGGGTGCTGACGCAAGGCTTCGAATAACCAAGTTGAGCCTGCTCGTGCAGTGCCGATATATACAAAATCAGGTAAAGCCACTATTGACCTCTTTGATGGATGCGTTGGGCCTTCACCTTAACACACCGTCTCTAGCCGAGTACATCGAAGGTACCCCGGATTCGGTTATATACCTGCTCATAGTGAACTGCCCGTCGTCGCCAATCATAGTCCTGGACCCAGTTGGCTAGCGTTGCTGCAGATGCATTTAAATCACTGTTCAATTGCGCTTCAAGAGCATCAGCCATAGCACCTGATTCATCAGCACATACCGTCCCTACTGTTGATTCACGTACCAAATCCTTTGAGGCATTATTCGGCGCATCCACCACCACCGAAGGCAATCCACATGCCCCGGCCTCTACCACAACAATACCAAAGCCTTCCCGTGTGGAAGGTAACACAAATACTTTGGATGATTTCATCGCCGAAAGTACATTGGCATGTTCATCAAGAAAGCCTGAAAACCGGACATTATTTCCCAGTGACAAATCATGAACTTGCTTCTCTAATGAGTCACGCTCTGGGCCATCACCCACAATGCGACACTGTATATCAGGTATTCGTTGCACCAACAGGCTCATTGCATCTACCAACCGCGCCACGCCCTTTGACTCAATCAAACGGCCAACAAACAAGATATCACTGGCTTCATTATCGGCTTGTGTATCCACAATGGCATCGACATCTATCCAAGGCGGAATAGTGTCTAAGCGGTCAACAGCAACACCACTTTCCTCCAAGCCCTCCGTCGTATGCGGTGAAATAGAAATAATATGATCCGGCAGATCGGTTGCGTAATACTCAATACGCTCACCAATGCGTGCTTTAATTCCCGGACCTAAATAATCGACCCAATGCTCATGCCCCCACATTTCCAGCCAAGTTGACACCAAAGGTACATGCAGTCGTCGAGCAGCAAACGCTGATGCATACAAGGGGAAATAAGGTGTAGCTATGCAATCAATTAAATCTAAATCACCGATCTTCATCAATGCTTTATGAACCTTGAAGGAAAATTTGATTGCCTGACGAACACTGCGTGAATAAGAACCCTGCAAGGTGCCCATCACCATAGGTTCACAAAGGCCATGTAAAAATACATTTGGGGCGACTTCGCGAACTTCCTCCCCCTCCCAGAGTTTCATGCTAAACAAATGCACTTCATGTCGCTGACTTAAAAAATGCGCGAGATCATGAAATACTTTTTCACCGCCCCCTACCGAGTACGGGTAAACCCCATCGTATACCAATGCAATTTTCATGCAAGGCCTCTATCGGGATGCTACAATTGACATCAGGACGCCGACTTCTTCGAGCCAATGTGTTCGAGTGAGATAACGCTTAGCACAAAAGCATTAAAGATCAATTGAATACCAATCACCAAAGCAAAAGCCGATGGCAATACAATCGAGTCTGTCAATCCACCTGGGAAAGTATCAAAGCCTGTTGTACTCCACTGATAGATCGAATACAAAATGCCGATCATTCCTCCGATGAGAATAAATAACCCACCAAATACCCCTTTTTCCAAACTCATAAAGGTTTGAAGTTTTCGGTACCCTTCTTTTGCAGGCAATAACCCCTCATGTACGGCAAAGGTACGTACAATCGCAGCAAACGAAAGCGACTGAAGTCCCATAATGATAAGCGCCATAGATAAAATTAGCGAGTTCATCCGCGGCGAATCGGTAAACAATAAAAACATCGCCACAATAACCCCTACCAACGCCATCAAGGCTCCTGGGTACACAAAGAGCCAGCGCGGACTAAACATCAATAAGAAACGTAAGTGTCGCCATCCATCACGCCATGAACGTAAATGCGGCGCGCGATCCCGTCCATCAGGCTGAAGCGTGGTTGCCACTTCGGTGATTTTCATGTCGAACAACGAAGCTTTCACCACGATTTCACTGGCAAATTCCATTCCTGTAGTACGAACATCCATACGGGCATAGGCTTCTTTGCTAAACCCACGTAAGCCGCAGTGGAAATCTTTGCTTGGTGTATTAAACAGCACTCGGCCGATAAACGTAAGAACAGGATTCCCTAAATATTTGTGCAATGGCGGCATTGCCCCGGGAGCAATCCCGCCTCGGAAACGATTACCCATAACGAGGTCATACCCTTCACGCAATTGCTCAATAAAGGGGCGAAGATTGGTAAAGTCATAGCTGTCATCCGAATCCCCCATGATGACGTATGTACCGTAGGCCGCTTCAATACCGCCGCGCAATGCTGAACCGTAGCCTTTAGCTTCGACATTCACCACACGCGCCCCTTCGGACCGAGCAATATCTTGGGACCCATCCGTACTGCCATTATCGGCAATAACGACTTCGCCAACGGCTCCCATATCTGCCATTGACTTTTGTGCTTTCTGAATACAGATAGCCAGGGTTTTTTCTTCATTAAGGCAAGGCATAACTATTGAAACTTCAATATCGCTCATAATGTTCTCGTATGGTTGTCTTAGGGCTCAAATGTTGCATATAAAAGATTATCAGAATAGCCTAAGGTATTCCAACCAGCTTAGACCTAAAGAACAGATTAATACCCGTTCGGCAATTCATCACCCAAACACGTGCCCAGCGATCGCACAGCTGTGATCCAGGCATGGTCTAAAGAAACAAAGCATGTTTTACCGGCGACTACACCCAAGCCTGCAACTTTAACGACGGTGTCACCCTCGATAAAAATAAGTATCGCAAAGCCGCCTTTCTCGGAATGCAATTTTACATTGATGCACAACTACCCGCGGCTCAAGTAGGCTGTGCGATCAGGATTACACACCTGTCTACGGTCACCCCTTCGAGATTGATACGGTATCACTCCAACAAACAACCACCAACATTTTCGATCTCTTTTACTTTTCAAACGGACCGGTGACAAAAAACACCTCGCGCCAATCCCGGCCGTGCTTGAATGGATTTAAGCTTCAGCAATTCCCGGTGCCACCATCGACGATCTACACTACACCGAAAGCTAACAGCTCAAAGGGGCCTACCCTTATGCCCACAAAATGCGCCCTGACATCAAAGGTATTCGCCGTGTTTATAACAAGCTACTATCTCTACCCCCAGAAGACGCTAAAGAAATATACCAACACGAACGCGCCACCAAGCCCCTTCCCGAAAACATTATCGGTGGTTACATGGCCGTCGCACTAGCTCGAACCGCACGAACTCCAGAAGGCATTCAAGCCATCCTTGAAGAACAAGATGAGTTCGGTGCCTGGATTGAACCCGCCCAGTGCTGGATCCCTACTCCCACTTCACCGAAGCCCCTAGCCAATACAATGCCTACACCATAGGGGGTTACCTCGCCCGTATGTACCGGATGATTGATTATTTAGGAACTTTATAAAAATAATCGCGACATCGCGACAAAGGAACTACTTTGTGACATAAAGTATATATGCCATCAGATTGTAACAATGGATTAAGTCAGCCCAAAGTGAATGAACATAATTAAACCCTATTTTTGGAGTCTAGCCTTTTTTAATTTAGAAAAAGGGAGGTTGATTGTTTCAGCGAGGGTACGTAAAATGGTATTATATAACAGTATAATTACAAAACATAGGGTCTTTACTGGCCTATTTGCCCTTATAATAGTAAGCTTTTTAGAGGTACCATGGATTTAGATTCCACATTCAGCGTCAACTATCAGCATCGACTACGCTGCACACAAGACGTATTTGACACCAATAACATCATTCTATCGACCTTGATTGATGCCGATACCGATACCCCTTCGAATGTCTATGTGTTTGTAGACAAAGGACTTGCCGACACCAACCCTAACTATTTAGAACGCATTAGCGCTTATTGTCGAGCCCACGCTCAATCCATCAATCTAGTTGCGACTCCCCATGTCATTCCTGGCGGAGAAATCCTCAAAAGCGACCGGAGCTATTTACGTGCTATTCTTGAAAACATCAGTGAAGCTCACCTATGCCGTCGATCCTACGTCATTGCCATTGGCGGAGGAGCCGTCCTCGATACCGTAGGGCTTGGAGCGTCCTTGGCCCATCGCGGCGTTCGACTCATTCGTGTGGCCACAACAACCTTGAGCCACTCCGATTCTGCCCTCGGTGTTAAAAACGGCATCAATGCCTTTGAACAAAAAAATTATATCGGTGTGTACGATGTTCCTTGGGCAGTCATTAATGACGAAGCAACTCTTTCAACACTTGATGAACGCAACTGGGCCTCTGGTTTCAGTGAAGCGGTAAAAGTAGCCCTTCTCAAAGATGCATCCTTCTTTGCCGATATAGAAACCCATGCTGTCGCCATTGGACAACGGGACAAAAATGTATCCATTCCCATCCTACGTAAATCGGCCGAGCATCACTTTCGCCATATCACCGAAAACGGTGATCCTTTTGAACGCGGTGAAGCTCGCCCCCTCGATTTTGGTCACTGGGCCGCGCATAAACTCGAACAAATCACGCAGTATGCTGTACTTCATGGTGAAGCAGTATCCATAGGCCTCGCACTTGATGTCACCTATGCACGCCTAAAAGGCTGGTTAGCCGACCAGGAACAAGAACGAATCTTACACTGTCTCGCGAACATTGGTTTACCGCTCTACCATCCGGCCATGGAGGACACCCAAGCGCTGCTACAAGGACTGGCTGAATTCCAAGAGCATTTGGGTGGAGAACCATCCATCCCCATGATCCGCACCGCTGGCGATGCTTTCGACGCTCACGATATTGACGAAGCCCTTATGAATGAGGCTTTGCACTGGCTCAAAGACTGGTCCATCACCCATGCTGAAACGAGTAAAGGGGGTATATCATGAGTGACTCCTCTTGCCCACTCGACTACAGCGCAATAGTTGAATCTTATTTCCTTGAACATCGTGCAAAACTCATAGATCTTGCTGCATTTTTGGATAGACTTGACCGCGCCCACGACTCTAGTGCATCAAATACTGATTTCCGGATCAATTCTTTGCGCCAAGCCATAGCGGTGCTGAATGACGGTGAAGGCGAACGTGCACGACGTGTCCTCGAACTTTTCAGCGACATGAGTATCGATATTCCACAATCAGCCGAAGGCATGAAAGGCGCTCTGGGCGCTGTACAGGAGCCTTCCGAATGAAATACATCGAACCCCACGGGCACATGGTTTCCCGTACGACAGCCGATTACCAAAGCATGGCATTGGCCGGCTGTGTAGCCATTTCTGAGCCTGCTTTCTGGGCCGGATACGACCGCTCAGCAGTGCAGGGCTTTCATGATTACTTCTCACAATTGACGCAATACGAACCCGCCCGCGCGGCTAAATTCGGCATAGAACATTATTGCTGGCTCTGCATTAATCCCAAAGAAGGGGACGATCCCGGTTTCGCTCGAGAAGTCATCAGCATCATTCCCGAATTTATTTCTCACACCAACGTTCTGGGCATCGGAGAAATCGGACTCAACAAAAACACCAAAAATGAATTGGCCATCTTCGAAGAACAAGTTGCACTGGCTGTAAAATATGACCAACTCATTCTCGTCCACACTCCACACCTCGAAGATAAGCTTAAAGGCACCCGCCTCATCATGGATGCCATCGAAGCCAACGGGAATGTCTCCCCCGGTCGTGTACTTATCGATCATGTGGAAGAACATACAGTCAAAGAAGTGATTGATCGCGGATACTGGGCCGGCATGACCCTCTATCCTGATACTAAATGTACGGCCCAACGCGCGGCCGATATAATCGAAATGTACGGCACCCAGCAAATCTGGATGAACTCTGCTTGCGACTGGGGCATAAGTGATCCCTTGGCTGTTCCTAAAGCCCGTATGGAACTCAAGCACCGTGGACACTCCGAAGACATTATTCACAAGCTCACCTTCGACAACCCATTCACGTTCCTGAGCCAGTCCTCCAACTTCACCCTCGCGGAGTAACTATGCCCGCCAACGACAGCATTCTCGGATACTGCACCAACGTTCACGCCGGCACCGACTACGCCAGTACCCTCGAAAATCTCGAACGCTATGCCGTTCCAGTCAAAGAAAATTTTTCCCCTAACGCCCCCATGGGAATAGGTCTCTGGCTGCCCGCTTCCACTGCGCAAGAAGTTATTGAAGAAAACCGTATTGCCGAATTCCGTGCTTGGCTCGATGCCCATGGTCTCATGGTCTTTACTATGAACGGATTTCCGTTTGGCGATTTCCACCAAACGGTTGTCAAACATAACGTATACTTGCCTACTTGGGCCGAAGCGGAACGCTTGGACTATACCCTTAATTGTGTTGAAATTTTAACAGGTTTATTGCCCGAAGGCTCTGAAGGCAGCATCTCTACACTTCCAATCGGCTGGCCTGAAGCACACGATAATGCCGACGCCCTCGATGCTGCCGCCATCAATTTACTCACCCTCATCGATCGGCTGGCCCACCATGAAACTGATACCGAACACTGTATTCATATCGACATTGAACCCGAACCCGGTTGCCTCTTTGATACCAGCAATGACATTATCCGTTTCTTTCAAGATTACCTACTCGGCCGCGATAATGATGAACTTATCTTACGTCATCTCCGCGTGTGTCACGATGTCTGCCATGCCGCCGTCATGGGCGAAACTCAAGCCGACATCCTCAAAGCGTATCAAGACGCCGGACTTAAAATCGGCAAGGTACAATTATCATCGGCAGTCCAATGTGATTTTTCTACGCTCAAGCCCGCTGAAATCGGTCATGCGCTCACGCAACTTGGCGAATTCCAAGAAGAACGTTATCTACACCAAACCATGCTTCAGGACAATGAAATTAAAGAACAATCCATCCTCTTTGAAGACCTCCCTCATGCGCTAAAAGCGCTCGTGGATCTCCCCATTGAATTCATCACCTTACGTACCCATTTTCACGTCCCAATTTTTCTGAATCGCTTCGGATTGCTCCAAGCCACACAGCAAGACGTTATCGATTGTCTCACACTCATCGACCAACACTCCGATTGTAAACACTTCGAAGTAGAGACCTATGCTTGGAACGTACTCCCCAAAGATCTCCAAGCCCAAGACCTCGCCGACGGAATCGCGCAAGAAATGCAATGGGTGCTCGATCAATGCCCTGCATTCAACAAGGCCTAAGCCATGAACTCCAAAATTGAAGCCTACCTCCAACTTGCCCGACTCTCCAATCTACCCACGGTGTGGTCCAATGTCTTGGTGGGCGCTGCACTGGCTTCCCAAGGGCTACCCATCCCCATTACGACAACCCTCGCTGCCATCTTCGCTATTTCGCTCTTCTATGTCGGCGGTATGGCCCAAAATGATCTCGTCGATCTCCGCATCGACAGCGAAGAACGTCCTGAGCGCCCCATCCCCTCAGGACGAATCAACAAAGGCGAAGTCCGCCTATTCACCCTAGGCACATTTATCGTTGGCCTTATCATTATCGGCCTTACCGCTCCTCAAGCCCTCCCTATAGCCTTCGGACTAATCATCGCCATCAATCTCTACAATCTTCTCCATAAAAAATGGACCGGCTCTCTCATATTTATGGGCCTTTGCCGAGCACTGGTCTACTGCACTGCTGCTGCAATGGTTGCGCAAACCTTCGCGAAACAACTCCCCGCTTTTGCGACACTCCTTGCTCTTTACATCATAGTCCTCACATTGATTGCCCAAAAAGAAGCCAAGGGCCCTCTCGGCTATCGTCGCTACTTAGCCATCGCTATCATCGCGATCCCTTTTCTTGCCTATTTCACTACCACGCACTCCCTAGACAAATCATTCCTGGCCCCAAGCCTACTCCTCATGATCTGGCTTATCCGTTCCGCCCGTCATATTTGGAGCACACCGCCCAAAGTCGTCCCCGCCATTCTGGGTTGGCTTTCCGGTATATCGCTCGTCGACGCATTTTTCCTAGCGCTTCTCAATCAACCCGAACTTAGTTTAATCGCCGTTTTTTGTTTCTTTGCGACCGTCCTTGGACACAGAAGGATTCTTGGCACATGAGTATCGCCCACCCCACCGCTGTCATCCTCGCTGTTGGACTCAATGAATCCCTCATCGGCGCTCACACCCCCAACATCCAAGCCTTCATGAAGGCCGGACGCCTCCAACACATCGACCCGACTTTTCCAGCTGTAACCACCTCGGCCCAATCCTCCATGCTCACAGGAAAATCCCCACGCGAACACGGCATCGTCGGCAACGGCTGGTACGATCGTGAATTGTCCGAGGTCCAATTTTGGAAACAGTCCAACCACTTAGTCCGGGCGCCAAAAGTGTGGGACACCGCCCGCGAACGCGACCCCAATTGCACCACCCTCAACATGTTCTGGTGGTACAACATGTACGCCAACGTCGACTACTCCGTCACCCCGCGCCCCATCTACAAAGCCGACGGACGAAAAATACCCGACTGCTATTCCAATCCCGGCACCTTGCGCGACGAGTTACAATCAACACTCGGCACCTTCCCCCTCTTCAATTTCTGGGGCCCCGCGTCCTCCATCAAATCCACCCAATGGATCGCCGACGCCACCGTCCACCTCCATAAAAAACTCGCGCCCACATTAACCTTGGCTTATCTCCCTCACATGGACTACTGTCTTCAAAAACTGGGTCCGAACCACGCCGACATCCCCGCATTTATGACCGAACTCGACACCGTTGTCGGACAACTCATCGACTATTTCCAAGTAGCCGGTGTACGTCCCATCATCTGCAGCGAATACGGCATCGAAGAAGTCGACGACGCCATCCACATCAACCGACATCTACGCGAAGACAAGGCTCTTTCCATCCGCGAAGAACAGGGCCTCGAACTCCTCGACCCCGGAGCCTCTGACTGCTTCGCCGTGTCGGACCACCAAATCGCCCACATCTACATAAAAAACCCCGAGAAAATTGATTACTACAAAAATCTTTGCGCAAAGATACCCGGTGTAGAACAAGTCCTCGACCGCCCAGCCCAAGCCGCGCGTAACATCGATCACGCCCGCTCCGGTGACCTCGTGCTCATCGCGGAGCCCCGCCGTTGGTTCTCCTACTACTACTGGCTCGACGACCAACGCGCACCCGACTTCGCTCGCTGCGTCGACATCCATCGAAAACCCGGCTTCGATCCCGTCGAACTTTTCCTCGCCCCCAGCCTCACCCTACCCCCCGCCCACATCGCTTGGCGACTCCTCAAAAAGAAACTCGGTTTCCGCACATTAATGGACGTCATCCCCCTCGACACCAAACTCGTCCAAGGCTCCCACGGACGGACCGAGCAAGACACAAAAGTGAAACCCATTTTGCTTACAGAGTATGAATACAGTAACGACGCCAACGTCATCACAAGCGAAGCCGTACACGACTGTATTCTGGGGCACTTATTTGACAACCAATAGTGACAAGAAAGATATAAAGACAAACTTTACTAAAATGATTTTGGTCATTAATGGCCTCATTATTTTGTCGATTCTTTTACATTGGCACTACGATTTCCCTTCCCTTCAAAAGGGTCCGCCTGGATATGGTGACTTAATCCTTACTCTCTGGGATAAGAATATTAAATACACCACACTCCACTCTCATGAACGCGGTGTCTATGACCAAATGTTTCTATGGAAGGTACAAATCCAAGAAGAAGATATGCGTCAACTTTCTCGAAGTTTATGGATGAAGCCAGTTGAAAAAACAGCCATCAACAAACGCTTCTACTCTCATTCCCCCTACTGGTGGAACCCTAAACCCGACGAAGACAATCAATACTTTATGTTCCTTATTATTTTTCCTACGCTAGATCTTTTTTTTGGTTGGATAGCTAACGATTCAAATACGATAAAACACACACTCAACATTGGTAGTTTTCAATTACCTACCATTATGTTACTTTGAGGGTTTGCAATCGTATGGGGTGGAATTGGACTGACTTCAACTATAAATCACTGGAAAACGAGTACCGTTGGATTCTATGAACGCTTAGCGATGTACTGTTCTGGAATATTTGTTTTCACCATACTTTCACTAAAATTTTTACTCTAGTAAAACCATTACGAAATTCTATTCCTGCAAGTCTCTAAATATAGTCTTCCTAAACAACAACCCCCATCACCACATGTGGCCCCACCTCAGGAATTTCAAACTCCTCCCCAACCACCTCAAAACCCAGCTTCGCATAAAAGCCAATCGCCGACGTCCGTGCGTTGCACCACAGCACTTCGCCCCCTTCTGACTGCGCATGTGCCAGACAGGCCAACACCATCTGCGCCCCAAAGCCTTTTCCCTGCACCGGAACATCCGTCGCCATTCCCCGAATCCGCCAGCCACGCTTCCCCTCAAAGTCCGGGGACGCTTCAGTGTACAGCGAAGCAATCCCGACCAACTCATCGCCCACATACGCTCCAAAGTGCACGGTTTCCGTATCATCATCCCCCGCAAATACACACCCCTCTACCCCTACACCCGGTCGCAAGATCCGTTGACGTAAAACAAGCGTCTCATCCGAAGCAATCAACCGTGTTTCAACTGCAGCACTCGACATAGCCTAAAACCTTCCTGAACACCCAAATTCTCAAATCACCCCAAAAATTGAATATGGCGCTTACTTATCGCTCAACACACGTACCTTGAAGCCTAAGCCTTTACTCAAGGCAACCATTTCTTCAAAAATATCGCCATAGCTCACAGCTACGTGATTGGACATATAATGCGCCATCAAGGTGTCGCGGGTGATGCCCATGTCGCAGGCCATAAACGGCCATTCGCGGGTTGTGCCTTCCCACCATTGATCGCGTTTCTCGGGTGGAAGCTCAACCACTTCCCCTTGACCGATGTCCATCCACAACTCATCGTCTTTGATGTAGGCACGGGACCAGGTGATTTCCCCGGCTTTACTCTCGCCCGCAAAGGTTCCGCCCGGAATCGGGAAGTACTGCGCAGGTTGACGGTAGGAATGCACGCCTTCGAGCGTATCGGGATCATGGTTGAATGCATAGGAACCCGCTGAACCGGAGTTCAGTAAGACCCAGGCGAAGCGGCCATTGTGTTCGCCGCCCCAACGTACATCGTGGAAGGCGACCGACTGATGCAAGCCTTTGGCTTTACACAAGCGTTTCATCATTTCCATCGGCACCAAGTTCCCTTGGTCAGCTTCGGTAGCAGTGGCAATAGTATCGCCGTTACCCTCTGGACGACACGTAGAGTTAAACAAGCCTTCGCAGAAGTCAGATGGCGGACGCATGGGAATCATACCCAGCTGATACTGCCAGCCCAAGCAATCTGCTTTGAATTCATCAATCATATCCAACACAGCCAAGTAATCGCGTAACTGCTCTTTGGTCGCACTCGCGTCAAAATCACCTTGATAATGGAAGTTTACGCCTTTATCACAGACAAACTTATAGGCTTCATCGATACGGGATTGCTCAATGCGTTTACCGCGATCGATGATCCACGCTTGGTCCACTTTGTGTTCCGTGAATCCAATGGGATTCAACAAGCGCGGCCCGAAATAGCCGTTGATCATACCCATCGAAGTATCGCCCAACATCAAGGCCAACACACGACGTTCCTCAATGCCTTTTTGCACACCATCCGCAATCGCTTGCGCTTCAGCCGACACAGGCACATCCATCTTGATTTCATCTTCGGCATACGACGTCGCGCCCGTCTTACACCATTCCTCCAGATGCGTCATGAAGAAGTCATCGGTTGTGTAGTCTTCGTGATCAGTCCATGCACGGGAGAACTTACGGTTCACCGACTCCAAACACGCGCCTGTATTCAGCAAGCCTACCAAACCTGGCCATTCGCCGGAGAAGTTACTGGCCAAAAGCAGTGGATTGTCTTTGCCCACAACGCCGTCGGTTGTATGCGGGCCATAGAACCAGTGTACGCATACACCGATCATTGGGTCATTGACAGGCCCTAGTTTCTCGATGGACTCATGGGGCTTGGTAATGTAGCCCGGAATACGGTAAGACTCACGGCCAATCTTCTTCAGGGCCTTCTCTAACTGCTGTGTCGCTTCTTCCATATTCGGAAGCGCTGACTCATTAGGCAATTCCCGGTAGTCCCCTGGCCAAAATAACGCAATTTTATCGCTCATAATCTTTAAACTCCTGACAAATGGTGATTAAACCAAAGTTAAGTACAAAATTTGCAAGCCCCTATAGTAAATAAAAAACTACCGAAATTCAATGATCCGTTCAGAAAATTAGTATACATATTATGTATCCCCCCTATTCTTATTGACTATAATTAGGGTATTTACGTACACTACAGCCTTCGTTTACCCTTCACTATTCAGGAGCATCACGTGAGAACACTCAATCGCATTAGCACATTTTTCGTCCTACCCTTTTGCATGATAGCAACCGCTACATTCGCGCAACCGGACGACAAATTTACTAAACCCCTCGATTTATCCAAGACCATGATCGTTATAGAATCAGGCGAACGTTCGCTGGTTGAAAAAACGGCGGTAACAGTTTTAGTGGAAGAAATCGAAAAGCGCACCGGGATCAAACTGAAAGTCACCTCAAGCGATCCCAAAAACAAACAACATATCAAATTAGAAACTACACCAAATTCTTCACATCGTTTGGGCAAAACTCCTGAGGCCTTTGTCTTGGCCACCCACCCAAACGGCAATGTACAAATTAACGGATTTGATGCCAAAGGCCTCATGAATGGCGTAGGAAAATTTCTTCGTAGTATCAAGTGTAGAAAAGGCTCCATTTTCTCTCCGCAAATGAATATCCAGTCTGCACCGGAACACACTATCCGTGGACATCAATTGGGATATCGTACAACAGCCAATTCATATGATGCATGGGATGTCGCGACCTACGATCAATACATTCGCGAACTGGCTATTTTTAGCGTTAATGCCATCGAAAATATCCCCCTGCAAGATTCCTCCAGCGAGCACATGCCCATAACACGCCAGGAAATGAACAAAGCCATGTCACTCATCTGCCAGAAGTATGGCGTGCAATATTGGGTGTGGACTCCGGCTACCATTGACTTGGATGACGCGCCTAAACGCAAAGCTTTATTGGATGAACTGGAAAGCTTCTTTCAGGAATGTCCCTATTTAGGAGCCATATTCGTCCCCGGCGGTGACCCAGGACACAATCACCCCAAGTTGGTAATGCCATACCTGAAAGAGCTCTATGACCGCTTGAACAAGCACCATCCAGAAGCCAAAGTATGGATGTCCTTGCAAGGCTTTGATAAAGAACAACAGCAATACTTTTACGATTGGCTACATGAGCATCAACCCAAATGGTTCGGCGGCGCCGTAGGCGGTCCCTCAAGCCCCCCACTACCTGAATTGCGTGCCAATGTACCCGCTCAATACCCACTACGCGATTACCCGGATATCACCCACACGGTCCGATCCCAACATCCAACACCGTGGATCGATCCAGCCTTTGCGTATACCTCAGGTCGCGAAGGGTCCAATCCTGAACCCGTCACCTACAGCCGTATCTTCCGCAAGTTCGGTCATCTCACCGATGGGTTCATTACCTACTCCGACGGCATGCACGATGATGTAAACAAACATGTGTGGAGCGCACTCGGCTGGGATCCCAATATCGACACACGCGATGCAATGATTGAATATGCCCGTTTTTACTTCGGACCCGATATCGCTGAACAAACAGCCGATGCCATCTATGGCCTCGAACGAAACTGGTTGGGGCCATTAGAAACCAACGGGGGTGTTGAAGGCACTTTGTTGATTCTACAACAGCTGGACAAAGCCAATCCAAAATTAAACGATAACTGGCGCTGGCAGTTGCTCCAGCTTAAAGCCTATTACGATGCCTATATCCGTGCACGTCTCATACATGAGCAAAAACTCGAAGACCGTGTAAATGAGACACTGTCCAATGCACGCACTCTAGGGGTGAATCGCTCAATCGACCGTGCACTGGTCACCTTTGCCGAAGCCGATACTGTCACCATACGCCCAGAGTTACGCGAAAAAATATATGCCATTTGTGAGCTTATGTTTAAGCTTATTGGTTACCAAACCCATACTGAATTATATGGTGCCAATGCCGCACAACGCGGCGCAGTATTAAATTTTGTTGACCATCCACTCAACAATCGCTGGTGGGTTGAAGACCAATTCAAGGAAATCCTCGCCCTTAGTGACGTCGACGAACAACTGGCACGGCTTAAGACCATTGCCACCTGGGAAAACCCTGGTCCAGGCAGTTTCTACGATGACATTGGTAATGTAGCCAAATCTCCCAACGTCATCCGTACCGGTGGTCATGTACAAGACCCAGAGAGCCATTATTACCCTGCACCGGACTTTATGTGGTGGGATAGTGGCCTGACCCGTGTACGTCAATCGTGGATTAGTAAAATGGATTGGCCTACCGGCATGCGTTACGACGGTTTGGATACAAATGCACAATACACCCTTCGCACTACCGGGATTTCAGAATGTTTACCGCGTGTAAATGGCACTTTGGTCAAAGTAGATCCTGCTCACGACGGTAAAAAAGTCGGCGATGTGAAGCACTTCCCAGTACCTAAGGAGCTGTATGAAAACGGCACAATGGTTGTTACTTTTGATGTCCCTTACGAACCCGGCATCAACTGGCGTCAAATGTCCCGCCTGACTGAAATCTGGTTGATAAAAGAACCCTAAGAACTCTTACAAATAATTTCAAAATGAGCAATCACCATAGTGTGATTGCCCATTTTTTTATTCTTCCGGCGGTCGCGGATGTGTATCCCCCACATCATCCATCCATTCGCGCATGTAGCCACGCATTCGCTTACGGACTTTAGCATGTTTTTTTGTATCGATAAGATTGGTTAATTCATAGGGGTCTGTTTTGTGGTCGTACAACGCTTCTTCGTTTACACCACTGAGCATATATTTCCATCGATTGGTGCGCACCATGCGATGCCCCGTTCCGGCTTCACCATTGACACCCACGCATTCGCTGGCAACATATTCGTGCAGCGTTTTCTTTGGTTTAGAAAATACAGGCACCAACGATTTCCCTTCAAGATGCGATGGGATCGCAATACCGGCCATCTCCAATAATGTGGGAAATACATCCAGACTGGAAATCAGGCTATTGCTACGCTTCCCTCGCGCATTCACCCCTATCCCATGCACAAAAAAAGGCACCCTCACCGATTCTTCGTACATGGTAATCTTATTGCCAAGGCCATGATTCCCCAAGAAATAGCCGCTGTCTGACAGAAAAATGATCAGCGTTTTCCCGTATTGACCGCTGTCTTTTAATTGCTGTACCAGCTCCCCTACTTGATGATCTAAATGAGAAATGGTGGCATAGTAGGCCTTATTGAAATCCTGCATATGCTTTTTACTTCGGGGGGGACCTGCCGATAACTTTTTATAGTTGTTGGTATACTTGGAATCTCGGTAATAATGTTCACCCGGAACCCCCTGATTAAAATGACTGACTTTTAGCGGTTGCTCACGAAAATTTTCATCCAACTTGATGGATTCAGTATCGTATAAATCCAACCATTGTTGTTCTGGCAATAGGGGCACGTGTGGTTGGTGCGGTGCAATCCAAAGGAAGAAGGGCTTCATGGACCCGGCACGCTCTTCAATAAATCCCTGAGCAAAATCAAAAGCTTCTTGATCGTCCAGTCCCCGATGCTCTTACCCAAACTCAAATCCGTATTGCTTGGGATCACCTAGATGGGATTTCCCACAAAACCCCGTATCATAGCCATGCGCCCTTAACATGCCCGCCAAGGTTGGCCTCGATTTATCTACTATGAATTACTGCCGAAACCCGCTTGAATTTAAGGCAATGGAACCGTGTTGTTGCGGAAACAATCCCGACATCATGCTGGCGCGACTGGATACGCATATCGGTGTACTGACATAGGCCCGATTGAAAATCATGCTCTCGTTGGCTAAAGCATCCAAGTGCGGGGTCTGTACATAGTCATTGTTATACCCAATAGCGCGGTACGTTTGATCATCGGTAAACACCACCACGAAATTGGGCGCTATGTTTGATTCAGCCCACCCAAAACTTACAGGAACAATCAATAAAGTCGCGCACAGTAGGTGTTGCCAATTGCACATGCTCATTTTATTTCTTTACTTCAAAGCGAGGGATTTTCGGGTTAATCACAGCCAAACGTCCATCAGGAATCATAGTTGCCAACTCTGGAAGATCATACAGACGCAATGCACCGTGAACGGCATTAACCAGTTGGTGTTTCGCATAGGGATCACCGGCAATAGCTTGCCAGGAGGGAATCCCATCTTCTAAATAGACTTTAACAAAAGTATCTGAATTGAGCGCAGCAGCATGCAATGCTGGAACAGTGGCACCACCCCTTGCTTGTAAGTTTAATGGGATGTCATCGCCGTATTGAGATGCGATAAATTTCACCGTTGAGCCAATATCGTCACTGCGCATGCCTACATAGCTACGGCCCAATAAGAAAGCTCTCGTATAATCACACCAGACTCCACCAACTGTATCTTCCCACCGTTTATCGCTGGTCTTTGTTTCACCATATCCACGTAAATCGACGAAACAAGTTGCATGCCCCTTTACCAATAAACCAAGCATTTTTTCAGATAGGGCTGCGGGTTTGCCTTGATCGGAAGTTACAATGGTGATACTGCTCACATCACCATTGGGCAGATATATTTCCAAGGGCAAGAAAACACCCTCTTCCGGTTCGAGATACCACGATTGTTTATTGCCTTCCTTAGCAACTAAATGCGCAGACGGTACATCGATATCGCTAAAGGCTTTGGCATTGATGAGACCACGAATCATATCGGCAGTCACTTTACCTTTTGATTTGGCGCGTTTCGCCGCTAATGCTTCTGCGCGTTGGCGATTCAAATCAAAGGCAGAAAGAAAACCAGGGAGTTCTGCCACATTTCCGCTTTCGCTGCACAACGCTTCGGCATCGGTCAGAATTTCAAAATCCGGCTCAAACACAGGTTCATCAATGCCCATGATCCAGCGTTTCATCCAACGCACCATGCCCTCGCGCAATTGAATGGAAAAGCCGTGTGTCATGTCCGTCTCTACCAAATCCACCCGCTCCGCATAGCCCATACGTGAGTAAGTGCGTTTGGCCTCACGGTACGTACGCCATGCTCCATTGATGTTGAAGAAATCACGCGTTGCCACGCACATCAACGTGGGCTTAGGCGCACGCATGTTAATAAAATCAGGGTGATTCATGCCAAAGCTAAGCTGATTAAAGGTGTTTTGTTCACCATCGTGCGGCCCAGAATCTTCAGTCAACTCTTTGTAGTCGGTTAAATAACAACTCGCCGCGGCGACATACACGCGATCATCCAAGGCCATTATGAAACTGGTTAAGGTTCCACCGCCGGAATTCCCGGTCACGCCCAACTTGTCGGTGAGGATATCTTCGCGCTCTTCCAAATAATCTATCCCGCGCATGCCATCCCAGATACGATACATAGACACATTGGCGCCCGTAGGGACCGCACCGCCATTGAGTAAAGTATGTTCTGTGGTTGAACCCAGTTGATGACTGTTCTCGCCATACGGGAAATAACGCTCGCCCTGTCCAACTGGATCATAGACCAGTGTTGCAAAACCGTGCATAGCCAAAGAAATCGCTGCACGCTGATAGGTTTCGGCTGCTTTCCCGTTTTTACTGTGACCACAAGGCATCAATATACCAGGATACGGTCCTTCACTTAGGGGTAAATACAATATTGCTGTCACATAATAACCCGGCTGACTTTCGTAGATGATTTTTTCGTAGCGGAAGTTAGCTTTTTGACCATTACCAACAACTTTGGCATTAAGCGGTGTAGGTTCAGGAAACCCACCGATGTTGGTTTTAAAGAAGTTGCGCATTTTAACTTGATAGGCTTCGATGTCTTCGGTGGTCTTGAGCTTTTCATAATTGGCCTGACGTACTTTAATGGCCTCATAGATTTGAGCATCCAAAACTTCCTGCATCATTTTACCGGGTGCAGTACCCATGATTTCCTCAGTAAGAATAGGTTCGGCTTGTGCCAGAACACCGAGTCCCCCAACACACAATACACATACAAGCGAAGCGATAACACGTTTAATCATCATACATTCCTTAATCGGTCAATATTGGCAGGTCTTATCGTAACGGGGAATAATCGGTGGGATTGAGGTAAGTCGAGTCTATCTTCTTGACCAATTTTCCATCTTTGATCGATTCAGCGTAAGCCGCTTTCCAATCGGGATCACTGATGAAAGCCATCCAATTGGCTCTGGCTGCTTCGCGACTATCGTGTGCAATAAGATAGGTTAGAGTATTGTCTGCATCATCCCCATCCGCAGGTGTCCAATAGCCGATCAGTGTAATATTATGACGCACGAATAGTTGATTGGTGTGATTATTAAAGCGATCATGCAAGGCATCCAACTTTCCATCGTTCGTGTAATATGTCCGTAGCTCATACACACGTTCCGTATCGGCTTGAGCGGCAACGGCATCGGGCATCTGCATGCCACTCATCATGCCTAAGGCAAACATGCCCCCCATTAATACAACTGTAACTGCTGGTTTCATCCATTTCATGATTCGCTCCTCCGCGGTAAGTTGAACATTGATTAAAGCATAGGGAGCGCGTGCGGTACAAGAACGACTTTAACCACCGGTAGCATCATTGAAATAGGCTTCCAAACTGCGAAGTCAATTGAGTAACTCGGTTACTTTATCATGGAAAAGGCGACGTATGGTCAGCATCCCTACCACGCCTCCCTTTTCACCATCAATAGGCAGATGCGATATCTGATTGTTCTGGATACAGTGGATGGCAGCATCCAGGGACTCCACTTCATTGATGGTGACGACATCCTGACTCATAACCTCGGATATGGGGGTTCTCTCTGTATCGACAGAGGCATATACCACTTTGGACACTACATCCCGGTCAGTAAAAATCCCTAAGAGCTCATCGGAGTCAGACATCACGAGCGCAGCCCCGAATTCATCATCCACCATACTCTTGACCACGTCAATGACCAAGTCCCCCACACATACAAACAATATTGTTTCATGCTTTCTGGAAAAGTGCTTCAACGACATAGCGATCTCCTTTCGACACGATACAGCCATTAATGCGCAAAATACGCAAACCACAACCTATACCCATCATACACTAGTTTTAGGAAGGTGTGGGGAGAAACTGGGACATTCACCATCTAAAGTTCTATTAATGTGATATAAAGTCAACCAAATACCTACAATAACTAAAAAAATCCCCGATGAGTGTAGACTCATCGGGGATTAGAGTAGAACTATTTGAAATACAACTTACAACTGTACGCAGACCGATTTGGTTTGCAAGTAGTTTTCGATGGCTTCCACGCCCATCTCACGGCCGATACCGGATTGCTTGTATCCGCCAAATGGCATGTGGTTATCGAATAGGTTGTAGCAGTTCACCCAAACCGTACCGGCACGTAATGCAGCCGCGGCTTTGTGGGCTTTAGAGATATCGCTCGTCCATACACCAGCCGCCAATCCATAGACTGAGTTGTTGGCTTCCGTAATGATATCTTCGGTCGTTTCAAATGGTATCGCAGTAACTACAGGTCCGAAGATTTCGTTAACCACGACATCCATATCAGGTTTAGTATCAACCAAAATCGTTGGTTTATAGAAGTATCCACCGTTTCCACTGACTACTTCACCACCACAGGCTGCCGTAGCCCCTGCTTTGATTCCGCCATCAACCATACCGCTTACACGCTCAAGTTGCTCGGTAGAAATCAACGGTCCCATTTCACAGCTATCATCCATACCGGGTGCCAGCTTAATGTTGTTGGCAATGTTGGCCATGTCACCCACTACATTGTCGAAGGATTTCTTCTCAATGTACACACGTGAGCCCGCACAACAGGTTTGACCGTGATTAAAGAAAATACCATTTGCCGCACCACCGGTCGCTGCCTCTAGATTTGCATCAGCAAAGATCACATTGGGTGATTTACCTCCGAGCTCCAACGTAACTTTTTTCAAGTTTCCTGCACTGGCAGTTAAGATCATTTTACCGACTTCAGTCGATCCTGTGAAGGCGACTTTATCAACATCGGGATGCGCTGCCAATGGAGCACCAGTCGCTTCACCGAATCCAGTAACAATGTTTACCACGCCTGGGGGAAATCCAGCTTCTTGAATCATTTTACCGAAGAGCAATGCGGTTAAGGGGGTTTGCTCAGCCGGCTTCAGCACTACCGTACAGCCAGCGGCCATTGCAGGAGCAATTTTCCAGGCAGCCATCAGCATGGGGAAATTCCAAGGGATAATTTGACCGCAAACACCAATCGGCTCGCGACGGGTATAGGCATGCGTATCAGGGATAGACAGGTTCAGATGCTTACCGTCCAATTTGGTTGCCCAACCGGCCATATAGCGAATGTGTTCGATAGCTAGGCCCATATCCACTGTCTCGGAGATAGTAACGGATTTACCGTTGTCCAAGGTTTCCAATTCAGCAAAAGCTTGTACGTTTTCTTCCAAGAGATCCGCGAGTTTCCATAGTAAACGGCTACGTTCACTCGGGGTCGTTTCTTTCCAGGGACCGTGATCAAAGGCTGCGCGTGCCGCAGCAACTGCACGGTTCACGTCTTCTTCGCTACCTTCTGCCACTTGACCAAGTTCTTCGCCCGTGGATGGGTTATAGGTCGTAAATGTTTTGCCCGATGCCGAATCAACCCATTCACCGTTGATCAGCATTTGGTGTGGTGAGGACAGTAATTCCTGTACCAACGCCGTTTTTGCCAGTCCTTCTACAACTGCCATAACAAGCTCTCCTTGTAATGTGTTAAGCGAATGAACCGCAGATTCATTCAAGCCAATGATAACGTCTTAGTGAATCCAGTGTAGCATTGTCATATCCCGATTACAAAGGGAATTTTCACCCCAATACTGCGAACGATGAAAGTCTAATTTTTCAATGACTTTATGGATTTCGATCCTCCAAAAAGCTAGAATTGATCTCATACTTCAACTATCTGCTATCAATCGATTTACATTTATTCTGGCCCTTTGCTTAGTACTTCTAAGCCTGGGCTGCCGCAAAGCCCTAGAGCCCCCAAGTACATACAATCTATCGATGGACCAATAACGGAATACAGTTCGGATCATCCCCCCATCGTATGGGATGATCCGAAGCCCATCGTATGCCTCGCCCAGCTGGGCTGCGACCAACTAGGCAATCCCTACCCAAAATTAAATCGACAATTGCGGCAACACGATACCCTGTACCATCCTTATGAAGTGACTTCATAAAATATAGCCGTTTCGGAAAACAATTCCGTCATTTTCTCGGACCACGGCGAAGAGTTTTTCGATCAAGGCGGCATCGCGCATTACCGGACCCTGTACCGAGAGCAATTGCATGTGCCCCTCATCATTAGTATGCCCGGCGCAGATGCGCCGAAGGGGCGCGTCCCCCAACAAGTTTCGCAATTGGATTTCTATGCTATGGTAATCGATGCACTGAACATCGACACGCCCGTCCCGGAAACTTCCTATTACCTGATGCCCCTGATTGAACAACTAGGTAAGGAAGAGGAATACGAACGCACCTTTTCCGTGAGCGAATTAGCGGAAAGCCATAAGACCCGAAAGATGATCCTGTCCATTTAAATCAAAGACCATAAATACATCGTCACTAAAGGCATCGACAGTACCAATTCACCGATCCATGAAGACTGAAACAGCATCAGCCAAGTACACGAAACCTCATTGGAGCATCTACTACTTAACGGGATTCCCTCATCCTCGGCAGAGTCTCTCAGCCTAAAGCAAGAGCTATACAACTATAGGACCGATAAAGCCGAGCGTAGTAACAGCGGACCTCAGCACTCCGACACGGCACAAGAAATGGTACTCCTCCTAAGCCACTCCCTCGATGAAGACCAAAAGTACACCCTCGAATCCAATGCGGACACCGAAAACCTCACTCCCCTCAGCGAAGAAGAAATCGAAGCGCTATAGGCGGCGGCGTATTTGTAAGAATTAAGGTTGTCAACTAAATACCTATCATTTCCCACATCCGCCCTCAAGCCACCTCCCCCCCCTAGATCTAACTGCAGAGGCACGGTTTCCTTGACTTCACCCCTCCCCGCTTGGCACAATTCCGCCATCTGGACTGCGGCGACCGGCGTTATACCGATTTTCTCAGGGTTGCACCAGTAAATTCGGTTACGTGGACCCAAACCACGGAGGAACCGTAGTCTCTCAATATCGCCGTACGCCTGGGCACATTGTTTTTATTACAGCAACAACCCCAACACCCTTGGAGACTGATCATGGCAGACCTCAAAGCAATGTACCGCACACAAAACGTGGGCGATTTCCCCGAACACGTAGACGTACTCGGCAATAACTACACTAAAGTCGAAGACTTACGCTATGGCACGAACCCGCACCAACCTGCGGCCTTTTACCGACCCATCGACGGCAATGCGGTGCTGGGCGCCTACAAAATTCTGAAGTCCGGTAAAGGCGGCTTGTCCCAGACCAATCTGGAAGACATCCACCATGCCATCGGCATTCTCAAATTCATGCAACGCCCCGCCTGCGCAGTGATGAAACACTGCAACCCTTCCGGCGTCGCCATCGAAACCAGCGAAATGTCCCTTAAAACGGTCTACGAACGAGCCCGTGATGCGGATAAACAAGCGGCCTTCGGCTCTATGGTGGCTTTTAACCGTAAAGTGGATGCGGATACCGCGGTCGAAATCATGCAAACCATCGTGGAAGGCGTCGCGGCTCCCGGATTCTCCGAGGAAGCCTTGGCGGTCTTTAACGATTTCGATACCTACAAACGCAACAAAGCCATTCGCTTGGTGGAATTGCCCGATATCTCTACCTTGCCCAAGTACATTGACGACCATACCGATGTGCGCGAAATTAAAATGTTTGATGACGGCTCCATCGTAGTGGCTGTGCCCTACCTGTCCCGCGTGAAATCCGTGGATGATTTAGAATTGGCCTCCAACGAAAACGCGAAAAAAGGCACCATCGAGATCGCCCGTAAGCCTACGGAGCAGGAACTCGATGACCTCCTCTTCGCATGGTACGTCAACATCCACGTGCGCTCCAACGGTGTGGTCATTGCAAAAAACGGTCAAACGCTCGCCGTGGGTACCGGTGAACAAGACCGCGTAGGCGCGGTGGCACAAGCCATGTTCAAAGCCAGCCAAAAATACGAAGGCACTGAAACCCTCGAAGGCGCTGTGATGTCCTCCGACGGCTTCTTCCCCTTCCGCGATGCGGTAGAAGCGGCCACCAGTAAGGGCATTACCGCGATTGTACAACCCGGTGGCTCCATGAACGACTACGACGCCATCGAATCCTGCAACGAATCCGATACCGCGATGGTATTCGCGCTGGAACGTTGCTTCAGCCACCACTAGGGCTAAGTACGAACAATTGAATAGGATTAGGGGTTGATCGGACGCCCCCTGTTTGCTATACTTTGTTCCCGTTGGTATATTAAATACCCTACGTGTCCGAGACAGCAGGTGGCTTTATGGCCTTAATAATAGCCCGCCGAGACCGAGAATAGACCCACTATTAGTGATTATTCCCGCCGTGTCTTAGACAGACACGGCGGTTTTTTTGTATTGACCACATTAATCTGTGGAAGGAGGTGAAACACTATGGCAAATGAAGAAAAAGAAGCTATTATTGCTGAGATTAAACAGCATATCCAAAATAGCACCTTATCCGTCATGTCTAAATACCAAGGCATCACGGTGGAAGATGTAACGACCCTGCGTGTTCAACTGCGCGGTGAAAACATCACGTATAAAGTGTACAAAAACACATTGGCTAAGCGCGCGTTGGCTGAATTGGACCTAGAAGATGCTGCGCAGTATTTTGACGGACCTACAGCTTGGGCCTTCTCTGAAGACCCTGTCGCACCTGCGAAAATCCTGAAAGATTTCGCAAAAGAAGTTGACAATGTAGCTATGGTTGGTGGTGTTCTCGACGGCAAAGTCGTTGGAACTGACCAATTGCAGAAACTGGCTGACCTGCCAACACGCGATCAATTACTCGCTCAAGTTGTCGGGACCATCGCGGCTCCATTGCGCGACCTTGTTGGAACGCTCAACGCTGTACCAAGAAATATGGTCGGTGTTATCGGCGCGATTCGCAGGAAAAAAGAAGAAGAGGAAGCGGCCTAAGTCGTTTCTAGCCCTCGATTGGGCATTTAATTAACAAAAACACTAATAACCCTTGGCTATACTGGGGACAATAAGAAACAAAGGAAAAGAACATGTCTGACAAACTCGACGGAATTATCGACAACATTGCTGAACTTTCAGTACTTGAACTGAGCGAACTCGTTAGCGCTCTTGAAGAAAAGTTTGGTGTAGAAGCTGCTGCTCCTATGATGATGGGCGCTATGCCTGCTGCTGGCGGAGACGCTGGTGGTGCTGACGCTGCTCCTACTTCTTTCAACGTAATCTTGAAAGACGCTGGATCCGGTAAAATCCCAGTAATCAAAGAAGTTCGCGCAATTACTGGTCTTGGACTTAAAGAAGCTAAAGCCCTAGTGGACGAAGCTCCTAAGCCAATCAAAGAAGGTGTTGACCAAGCTGAAGCCGATGACATCAAAGCTAAACTTGAAGCTGCTGGTGCTACGGTTGAAGTTGCTGGCGCATAAGCCCACTTCACTTCTACGTAATACCCATCGCGGCAAGGTTGAAACCTTGCCGCGATTTTTTTATACACAGTATTGAATTTACATGGTTGGGATGCTATCTTCGGTCTTAGCCTTTGTGATTAGCACACAGCGAATATGGGTAGTACATCAGTGGATTCATCAGCTAAAATACCGTTCAATCGTCCCGGATTTCAGGGGCAGGAATTAACCTATATCACCCAAGCCATTGAACAAGGGCACATCTCGGGTAACGGTCCTTTTGCTAAGCGATGCGAGGATTTCTTTGAAAAGCGTTTATCGATACCACAAGCCATCCTGGTAGCATCGTGTACCGATGCCTTGGAAATGTCCGCCTTACTGTTGGACATCCAACCGGGCGATGAAATTATTGTCCCCTCATTCACCTTTGTATCTACTCTCAATGCTTTTGTGCTCTTTGGGGCCAAACCGGTGTATGTGGATATTCGTCCGGATACGTTAAACATGGATGAATCACAACTTGAATCACTAATTACCGATAAAACCAAAGCCATCATTCCGGTTCATTATGCCGGGGTAGCATGCGAGATGGATGTCATCATGGATATCGCCGAACGACATGGTGTGCCTGTAGTGGAAGATAATGCTCATGGTTTTTTAGGTAAATACAAAGGGAAATACCTAGGCACCTTTGGGGCCTTAGCCACACAGAGCTTTCATGAGACTAAAAATGTTACCAGCGGTGAAGGTGGCGCATTGATCGTTAATGATGAATCGATGGTTGAACGGGCTGAAATCATTCGGGATAAGGGCACAAATCGCTCTCGCTTTTTCCGAGGTCAGGTGGATAAATATACGTGGGTTGATTTAGGGTCAAGTTATTCTCCATCGGAATTGGTTGCTGCCTTTTTGTATGCGCAATTGGAAAATGTAGATCGGATACAAGAAAGCCGCAAAGCCATTTGGGATCGCTACAATCGTGAACTTAAAGAATGGGCCGGAGCTCATGAAGTTCGACTCCCCATTGTTCCTGAACAGTGTAATCAGGCATATCACATGTTTTATTTATTGCTTCCGAATGGTGCTCAACGCGATGCATTCATTGCCCATCTGCGAGATCACAATATCAGTGCAGTATTTCATTACATCCCCCTTCATTTATCCGACATGGGACAGCAGTTGGGTGGTGCAAAATATTCTTGTCCCATAACCGTTGATGTAAGTGAACGGTTGGTCCGATTGCCCTTTTACAATGAGTTATCGCCCGATGATAAGACCCGTGTTATTGAGGCCATTCATCGCTTTACTTTTTAAGTCACATTATTGGCTGAGATTGACTATATCAACAGTAAGAATCGTGTTGGTCCTATCATTTCAATCGTTCCCTTGAAGTCTGGCACACCTTGGAAAAACCAGAAAAACTATGTTATATTAGCTTTTTGGCCTTTATCCGACAGAAAGTATATCTATAGATGTCTTTAGCCCCTACCAATGGCACTCTTATGTACTCTGTCGTGATTCCAGTATATAACAGTGTTGAATCACTTCCTGAACTCTATGAACGCATACGCGAACTGTTTGACCACACCTTGCTTCAGTCTTTTGAACTTGTTTTTGTGGACGATGCTTCTCCGAACCTAGAAACGTGGAATACGTTGCATGCGTTACATCAACAAGATTCGCGTGTTCGGGTGTTCCAACTTCTCACCAATGTCGGACAGCACAATGCAACGATGCTGGGCCTCAAAAAATCTCGTGGCCAGTTTGTAATTACCATGGATGACGATTTACAGCATCAACCGGAAAATTTGCCTGAACTCATCCAAGCGTATGGCGATGGCACTCAGTGGGATGCCGTATTTGCCGTGGCGTCAAATCGAGACAATTCGTATGCCCCACATCGCAATTTGGGAAGTTGGTTTTTTAATAAACTAATGAACGCTACAATTCCTAAACCAGCGGATTTGAAGTTTTCGAGTTTCCGATTGATGAATCGCGCATTGTGCGATGCTATCCTTCAGTATCAAGGATTTTCTGTAACGATGAATTCTTTGATATGCATGTACAGTAGGCGTATTGCCAATGTGACTGTCGAATTCAGTGAGCGTAAGTTTGGCACTTCTGGCTATTCATTCTTTAAACTAATCTCTTTGGCCTTCAACCATATTTTCAATTTCAGTGCTATTCCCTTAAAGTTAATCAGCATCATCGGGGGGATCATTTCGGTATTGGCTCTCTTTTATACGGTGTTAGTACTTTATTGGAAGCTGACCGGTCAAATTGGGCAAACAGGTTTTGCAACTACAGTAATTCTGATATCATTTTTCTCAGGGACTATTTTATTATCGATGGGTATTATGGGGCAGTATTTAATTCGGATATTGCGTACAACGACCATGGGTATGCAATTTTCATTGCGTTCATCGTCCGACAATGAACATGACTAATCCTCTTGCCCAGTATGCTGGCAAAAAACTTGCGATATTGGGTGCCAGCTATTTGCAATTACCATTGGTTCAACGAGCCAATGCACTTGGAATTGAAACCATTTGCATCGCATGGGATGATGGGGCTGTTTGTAAGGAATATTGCTCGACCTTTATTCCCCTATCCATTCTCGAAAAAGAGTTAATTTTAGACTCGCTGCTTGAGCTCAATATAGACGGCATTACGACCATTGCTTCGGACATAGGCATCCCAACTGTTGCACACGTAGCTCAGGCTTTAAACCTTTCGAGTGATTCCATGCAGGTAGCACAACGTTCTACAAACAAATTTTTAATGCGAGAAGCGTTGGGGAAATCTAATTTACCTATTCCTTCCTATACGCTTATCTCACAAACCACTCCACTAACTGATTTACATGATATTTCAACCCCTGTCATTGTTAAGCCCGTTGACCGATCGGGCAGTAAAGGGGTTTCGAAAGTCGACACCCCTGATCACTTACACCCCGCAATAATAGAAGCACAAGAAGCATCACTTTCGGGTGATGTGATTGTGGAGGAATTTATTGAAGGGGTCGAAGTGAGTGTGGAAATAATCAGTTGGCAAGGCCAGCACTCGTTATTGGCCATTACTGATAAGGAAACATCTGGTGCTCCCTACTTTGTGGAAACAGCCCACCATCAACCCAGTCAGCTACCGGATGGTATTCAGCAAAAAATCATTTCTCTTTGCTTTCAGTCTTTGGATGCTTTAGGCATTACACTTGGTGCTTCCCATTCTGAATGCATGATTACGGATAATGGTGAAGTCTATATTACTGAAATTGCTTCTCGCATGGGTGGCGATTTTATAGGCTCTTCTTTAGTTTCTTTAAGTACTGGCTATGATTTCCTTAAAGGAGTGATCGATTGCGCTTTGGGCACCTTTAGTCCACCCAGCGAAGTAAGTACGGCTCATTGCAGTGGCGTGTATTTCCATTCAGCTTTGTGTCCGCATTTATCGGTTTACATTGACAAGCATGCGGAAATTGATGAATGCGTTGAGGCGTCCTTTACAGGTCCAATTGCAGATCATATCACTCAGAGCAGTGAACGTAGCGGGTATTTTATTTATCAGTCTCCAGAAAAGTTTATACTGGATTCTACCTTTGGGGAGTCTTGCTGATATGAGCTCCCCTACTAGAGAACATATCTTGTTGACAGGGTGCTATCGTTCTGGCACAACGTTGCTGGACAAATTATTGCATAATCACCCTAACGTAGTCTTGGCGTCACAAGCGTACCCGGTATTGTTTTATTATGTGAAGCAACAATTTTTAGATCAATTAGGCCTGAATCGGCGATATCCACTTGAACATTTATTCTGCGAGCAAGACTATACACAATCCGATTGGCATGCCTTTTTAGATTCGTATGTATTAAGCGAGCGTGATATTGAAACTATATTTGACGGCTTGGCGGCTTATTCACATGGGGTATGGACACCTGAAATATTGCAATTGCACCAATCGATTTCATCAGGATTATTTATCGATGTGTTGAGGCAATTTAACATTGGGCTTTATTCTATCTTCCCCAATTCAGCGGCAGCGCTAATTGGTACGAAGGAAATCATGCTAGAAGAATATATTCCTTACCTATTGGTACATGAAATTCGGGTTGTATTGGTCCTTCGCGATCCCCGCGCGATGATTGCATCGGTCCATTTCTCTGACAAGCACTATATGGGCGAACATCGTCCAATCTTATACAGCCTCCGGAATTGGCGGAAAAGCGTTGCATTTTCGCTTGCGTATCGCAATCATCCATTGTTTCATTTTTTACGCTATGAGGATTTGGTCACACAACTTGAGTGTGAATTGGGTAAACTAACACAAAAGTTAGACCTAAGTGACTATGAAGAATCCGTATTTTCTGATGGGATTACAGATCAATATGGTGGTCAATGGGGCGGAAATTCCTCCTATGGTTCCAGTCAAGGTATCAGCCAAACCTCATTGGATGCTTATACAGCTAAGCTTCCCCGCGATGTGCAGCAGTATATTGAAACCCTTACATTTCCAGAATTGTTGACCCTAGGCTATTCACCCACAATGATTACTGGTTTTAGCGAGAAGTATATTCAACAGTATTCAGATCCATTCGACACCTTTCACCCGTTGTTTTCTGCGGAGTACAGCTCATGTCCAACGCGTTTAGGTGATGAAATCAATCGATATCAACTCCTTAAGTCTTCGCCCCCCTCGGCATCGCAGACTATGGAAATTGAAAAGGCCTTTATTCATCAGAATGCTTTCTTGGAACTACAGAAAGCTTTTCAACATGAATAACCCCTCTAAGGAAACTCATTCGCCTGTCCTCATCACATTCTTTTGGATCAGCATCACCATTCTCACTCGTTCATTCTCATCCATATGCTTAAAAAAAGCGGCTGATGTAACGGGCGACGGCACTTTGCTACAGGGCTTACTGAATCCGTGGTATGCAGGAGCCTTATTTAGTCTCATCATCCAGGCTGGCACTTGGATTATGGTCCTCCGTGTAATTTCATTGACCAAAGCCTATCCATTTATGAGCCTCGTATTTATCATCAATATCGTTGCAGCTCAATGGATATTCCATGAATCCATTCATGCGCTACACATTGTGGGGATTGCGTGCATTTTATTTGGGGTAGTCTTCTCTCATCGCACGGAGGAGCTAGATTATGGGAAATAGTGCACATTGGGGAGCTCTATTGGTAGGCATAGTGATTACGTCCTTATCACAAATTTTATTGCGTTCAGGGGCTGTGCGGGGCGAAACCTGGGTAAGAAGCATATTAAATGTTCGAGTCATCACAGGCTATATGCTTTTCTTTGGTGTCACCATTCTTAATTTATATGCGCTTAAAGAGATTCCGTTTAAAGTACTTAGCGCATGGGTTTCTTTGCCTTATATATTAACGCCCCTTCTGGCATTTCTACTTCTCAAAGAGCGCTTACATCGAAACAATATTATCGGTGGCATTTTTATTATCCTTGGGATAACTTTATTTAGCTTAGCCCCCTAAATATAATACGTAGTCTTAACTTAAGGGTATTTAAAATATGGACACACAGGACAATTCGCGGTTGAAGGCGTTTAAATCAACCAAATGGATGATAATTACAACTGTTGTCTATAGCATCATTGCCCTTATTATTCTGCCTAGACATTGGATGGCCAATGACAACTATAGTTTTATCAGAGATATTGAGGGGGGATTCCCCACAGTATTTTTCTCGCCAGTTCTTGGCAAAGCACTCTCTATTCTTTATATAAACATATCCGATTCGATTGCTTGGTATGGAATTTTTATCTATGTATGCCATTTGCTAAGCCAGTTAATTATTGTCTATACAATCAGCAAACTACACTTGCCTACGTTCTATAAATGGGTACTATTTGGCATTTCAACACTACTCTATACACGTTTTATTTATGCTACTGGATATAATAGTGCCGCCATTCTACTCACCGGAAGCAGTAGCTTTTTATTTTTAACTCTGGTTACTAAAAAAGAGAATACTAAATGGCTGATCTATTGTTTACTCGGTCTTCTCTTGGCTTTAGCATATTTAATTCGTAGCAAAGCGCTCATTGGTACGTTTATATTTTTGACTCCTGCCATCTTTATTTACATGCTGTATTCGAAGGTTCGATTCAATAAAGGATGGGTGTTTTTTATTATCCCATTACTACTCGGGGTTTCAGCACACAAAATGTATATTTCTTTTTGTACTGACCATCAGTATAAAAACTTTATTGAATGGAATAGCGGTAGAGGAAAATTTCATGATTTCCACATTCAAGAACTCCAAAGAAACAATACTGAATTCTTCCTGAATTCCGACTGGAGTCGACTCGACTATGAATTATTAGATGAATGGTATATATTTGATGAAAATATTTTTAATACTCGGTCGATTAATCAATTACTTGATTACCCAGTACCTCAAGAATTAATACTCAGCTCCCAATTAGACTTAACAGCATCAAAACTTATGCGATATGATTGGCAAAATTTTATTAGTATCTGCACTTTGGTAATATCCACAATAGCACTTGTATCAATGTTGAAAACGGAAAATACGGGTCTACTCTCAAGACTTAATTTATATTATTTCTTACTTGTGGGTGCAGCTATGACTTACTTTATGAGATTCCCTGAGAGAATTGCGTTCCCATTTGCGTACATAACTTTATTAAGTATTCTCGCTCTATCCAATTTAGATTCTTTTCACTCGATGAAAATCACTAAACTCAAAAAATGTTTAGTCTCAACACTCCTAGTTTTTTCGATTGTATTGTATTTTTATAATTTCACTCATAACATCAAGGAAGACAAAAGGGAAATAGACACTTTTTATCGTGGAAATACTTTACTCAACCACTACATAGACCGATATAATTATGTCGCCATGTATCCTTCCAACGCTAATTTAAAATGGCAATTTGCCGACCCACTCAAAGTTTATAACGAGAATTTTATTTCTATTCCCGGTGGGTGGCCTGCATTTTCCCCAAGATTTTACTCTTCAATCAATGATCTTGACCTAAACCATGGCCATGAACTATTTCCTAGAATCGTAAATGGTGAACACGTTTTAGTTATTGCTACCCGATATAGGATCAGCCTTTTAACACAATATTTAAGCGTACAGCTTGGAATTGAGTGTGATGTTGAATATAAAGGCTCAATAGGTAATTTTGCCAACATGTACGAACTTCACCCAGCGACCAAATAATTATCATAGCCCTTGGTCTTACCCCCTTAAACGAGTCCAGTTTCTGGTAATATGATTTGCTGGAAATAGGCTCATATAAGGAGAGCGTTATGCCAAATAAACGATTCAAGTCGGAACAAATCATTGGGAAGTTGTGTGAGGCGGAGGTGGCTCTAGCGAAGGGGAAGTCGGTCGCGTTGGTATGTAAGCAGATTGGGGTAACGGAGCAGACGTATTATCGCTGGCGCAAGGAGTATGGCGGACTGAAGGTGGAGCAGGCGAAGAAGCTCAGGGAGCTGGAAAAGGAAAATGCGCGCCTGAAAAAGTTGGTGGCGGACATGGCTTTGGACAATGACATTCTCAAGGAGGCGGCCTCGGGAAACTTCTAAGCCCGACGAAGCGCAGGAAAGCGGTAGTGCATGTGCGCGCGACGTTGGGGGCATCAACGGGTATCGGAACGGCGTGCGTGTCGCGTGCTTGGCCAGCCGCGTTCGACGCAACGGCGAAGGCCTTATGTCCCTGAAGATGAACCGCGATTGGTTAAGCGTATCATCGAATTGGCCTCGCAATACGGGCGTTATGGCTATCCTAAAATCACGGACTTGCTCCATCTGGAAGGCTGGATTGTGAACAAGAAACGCGTCGAACGCTTATGGCGCAGGGAGGGCTTAAAGGTGCCGTACAAGCAACCCAAACGCCGTCGACTATGGTTCAATGACGGCTCGTTTGTGAGACTTCGTGCTGGTCATAAAGACCACGTGTGGAGCTATGATTTCGTCATGGCGCGTACGCACGATGGACGGGCTATTCGTATTCTCGCCGTACTCGATGAGTTCACCCGCGAGTGCCTCGCCATCGATGCGCAACGTCGCATGAACCACCAAACCGTGCTCGACACCTTGGCCGAACTCTTTGTGCATCGCGGAACGCCCGAGTACATTCTTTCGGACAACGGCGCAGAGTTCACCGCCAAGGCTCTACGCAAATGGCTCAAGAAAGTGGACGTCAACACCGCCTACATTGAGCCAGGCAGTCCATGGGAAAACGGCTACATCGAATCCTTTAATGCACGGTTGCGTGACGAATTCCTCAACGGTGAAATCTTCGACACCCTGCTCGAAGCCCAAGTCTTACTCGAACGCTGGCGCGTTCACTACAACACCATCAGGCCCCATTCCGCCCTAAACGGGCGACCTCCAGCCCCTGAAACTATACTTCACAGAAAGGACTTTACAAATAATTTGATGAACCCTATACTAACTTAAACACTGGTACCATAGTTGGGGGTAGACCAGTATCTCCAGTGAGTTAAATTATCAGATCCTCTCAACACTATTTAGCCCATTGGGGTACTTCGCCCAGTATAATTTCAAATACGGGGACTGCTAGGAAATACGTAATCAACGTCACCAAGATCACCCCCATCAAATTGATCAGTATGCCTGCACGGGCCATTTGCGCTACAGTGATATGTCTATCACCAAATACGATAGCGTTGGGCGGAGTAGCCACAGGCAACATGAATGCACATGATGTGCTGATGGCCGCCGGCACCATCAACAATAAGGGGTGAACACCCAGCACCGGTGCAACGGCTCCCCCTAAGATTGGGAGCATGATTGATGTCGTCGCGACGTTAGATGTTAACTCTGTCAGAAATGTCAGCATCAAAGCGATGCACAAAATTACCACAAGTGGCGGAACACCTTCCAATAGCGTTAGTTGATCGCCTGTCCACTGCACCAAGCCCGTCGAAGCAAAAGCTTTAGCTAAGGCCAACCCCCCACCAAAGAGGATGAGAATCCCCCATGGAATTTTAATGGCCCATTCCCAATCGAGGGCAAATTCACGCTTTTTTATATCGACTGGAATCATGAAAAGCATGATGCTAAAAAAAATAGCCACGGTGCTATTGCGGATGTACTTAGGCTCTGGAAATAGATCGGCCCAACCTGGAATAGTTACACTCCCCAGCTTAATGTCTTTGAGAAATATCCAACTGAGAGCTGTGGTAATCCAGACAACCAATACTATTTTTTCCCCGCGGCTCATGGTGCCTAAGGCGTGTAAACGATTATCGATTTCTTGCTTAGCTCCTTCAAAATGCAATCGCTCAAAATGAAACAACACCCGGGTCAATAATAACCATGTCATAGGCAACATAATCATTGAAAAAGGTAAACCGATCATCATCCATTGTACAAAGCCAATTTCGGGCGCATCGGGAAACATGGTTCTATATTGAGTTAACAATACGCCATTGGGTGGCGTGCCGATAAGTGTTGCCACTCCACCGATGCTGGCAGAATACGCCACACCCAGTAATAAACAAATAGTAAATCGGGAGACATCGCCTTCAGCAGAGCGTTTCCCCATTTCATTAATAACCGCCATAGCGATGGGCAACATCATGAGTGTAGTTGCCGTATTTGAAATCCACATCGACAAAAAAGCGGTGGCTAACATAAAGCCTAAAACCAATCGACTCGGATTCACACCAGTGCGTACTACAATTTTTAATGCAATGCGTTCATGCAAATTCCACTTTTGCATGGCAATAGCAATAAAAAATCCGCCTGCAAATAAAAAAATATTGTCGTCACCGTAGGCTAAAGTTACCTCTTTCCCTGATAGCACACCAAATAAAGGAAACAACGCGATAGGTAACAAGGCCGTGGCTGCCAAGGGTAAAGCTTCTGTCATCCACCAAACAGCCATGAGTAAAGCTATAGCCATTGCACGTTGACCTTCTGGTGACATTCCAAATGGAGTCGGCATCAAAATCAAGATAATAAAAAGGAGAATGCCACCTAATAATCCTAATTTTTTATGCGTTGGATATGTATTTCCCGCCATCAAAACCTCCAAGATATTTCTTCATAAGCCTATTATATACAAAAACTTACAATTCACCCGAATTCAATATATAAGTATAGATTTCATTTTTTGGGATCCGAATCAATTTTTTGTTTTATTTTTATTTGATTTTGGCTTTGCGCTTAGTTAAGCTATCGAAAAATTAATGACTATTCAAGGAAAAAACGGGGGAGGTCCCCCAAGGAGAACGTATGACTTTCGGGTTATTAATGAATGTGATCGGTGGGTTGGGGATATTCCTGCTCGGTATGAAGAACATGTCGGAAGGCATGCAAGCCATCGCCGGTCCTACCATGCGCAAAATGATCAATCGTGCAACATCCAATCGTTTTATGGGTGTGGGTATGGGGACGCTGGTCACCTGTCTAGTTCAATCCAGTTCCATCACAACGGTGATGGTAGTTGGTCTTGTAAATGTAAACATGATGAATATTGCCCAAGCGTTTGGGGTGATCATGGGGGCCAATATTGGAACTACAATTACAGGCTGGATCTTAGTATTAAAAATCGGTAAATACGGATTGTGGATCGTGGGTCCTGCAGTCTTGGTATATCTATTCTCTAAACGTGATCGTGTTCGATATATCGCGATGGCGTTTATTGGTCTTGGATTAGTATTCTTTGGTTTAGAATTAATGAAAAATGGGTTCAAACCTTTACGGGGTGATGATGCCTTCCAAGCATGGTTCGTAAAGTTTGCTTATGATGGATCCTATTTTAGCGTATTAAAATGCGCAGCAGTGGGTGCTGTGTTAACGATGATAGTTCAATCCTCTTCTGCTACTTTGGGTATCACCATCGGCTTAGCCGTTACTGGCGTAATAGATTACCCAACAGCTGCAGCTTTAGTATTGGGTGAAAATATTGGTACGACGATTACAGCATATCTTGCTTCAGTGGGTGGTTCAGTCAATGCTCGACGCGCATCCTACTCGCATATTATGTTTAACCTCTTAGGGGTGCTCTGGATAACCGCCCTTTTTACTCCATACATTGCTCTCATCACGCAATACATTGAGTGGAGTACGGGTGGATTGCCTGATGCGGTTGGCATGGTTACCAACGATGAGGGAGTCAAAGTCCAAGAACGTATCCATGTAGCTGCTGCCATTGCGGCTACACATACTGGATTTAATCTTGCCAATGTACTCTTCTTCTTACCATTGGTCGGTCAGATGTCTAAGTTACTCATGTGGATAGTCCCTGATCCAGAGAAAAAAGGCGTGGCCCATTTACAATACTTCGATATTGGTTTGGTCGACACTCCAGGCCTTGGCCTAGATCAGTCAAAGCAGGAAATTCAACTAATGGGTGCTGGGTGTAGCAAAATGATGACTCATTTACGTCCCTTCATTGAAAACCCCACCGAAGATGAAGCCGTTGAAAAGAAAATCTTCCACCGCGAAGAAGTACTTGATGTGGTGCAAAAAGAAATCAATGAATTTATCGGTCATTTGATGGCTGGTAATGTAACGTTAGAAGTGATGGAAGAAGGCCGTAGTCAAATCCGTATGGCCGATGAGTATGAATCGATTAGTGATTACATCATGACTATTATGAAGTTAAACATTAAGTTGCGTAAAGAAGATATGGAAATCTCACAAACGCACCGAACCGAATTGCTTGACTTACATGATCATGTAATGGATTACCTTACATTAATTAATGAAGCGGTGAAAACTGGATCGACTGAAGTAGTCAGTAAAGCCCGTTCTCAAGGCGAGACCATTTCTCACTTGATGAAACAGTATCGCTCCAATCACTTGGAGCGTGTGGGTACGGAGCAAACTTCTCCATTGGAAAGTTTGACCATTACGGATATCCTCAATGCTTACCGTCGCATTAAAGATCACGCATTGAACATCGCTGAGGTGCTCTCCGGAGACAAATAAGTACTACTATACTCTTGAAGGTATGCACGGGCTTAACCCTATTGGGTTCAGCCCGTTTTTTTAATCCGTCGTGAATTGACAATATGCAGGGAGTTTTATACACTTTGAGAGCTGCGACTGACCTTTTATCTACAGGAAAACCTTCATGCATATTACTTTGTTTCGCTATTTCAGTTTGTGTTGTGTGCTTAGTTCCTGACTCCTGGCCTATGCCGATAACGAGCCTATCCCCAACCTACTTGAAGATGAGCATGAACTATCCATGACCTTTGAAACTCCCCACACAAAGTGGGCCAAACATCGGAAATCAGCATCTGCATACCTGCATCGGCCGGAAAACTTGTGATGCGTATTACCGCCACAGCCTCGAATGGACGTATTGTCCCTTGGTTTAATAACCTAATTCTCGCCGATAGCACGCTCACTATTGTTAAATTTCCCTTAGCTTTCAACGACCAATTGGGTATCTGGAATGTAAATGTGACTGATCTATACACCAATACCACTTTTAGCTAACCTGCATGCTCCATACGCTAAATAGCCCCTTTTGACTTCATCAAAAGGGGTCCGATAGACTAAATGAATCAATTCGTGGTTTGGGGTGTTTACAGGAGTATTACCCTTAATCATAATGGGGAACCAAAGTAATAAATCGAGTCAACTCAAGGAGATTCACTTTGATACGCAGTGCTTTATCAGTCGTACTCACGGGGGCTATGTGCGTAGGTTGCGCAACCACCGGCATCACGTCTCAACATTCCGTTATCGCTGCCAAAGACAAGGTAGCGCCTTCACTCATACATGTCAGTCCGGTAAAGGAAGTCTTCCAACGCGGTGAACGCAAAGAAGTCTCCGTTACAGGTAGTGGGTTTATTATCACTTCAGATGGCTATGTGGTCACCAATGAACACGTCGCCGGTAAAAGCGACTATGTTCGCTGTGTGCTCTTCGATAAAGATGAAGTTGAAGCTGAAGTTGTGGGCACCGATCCTTATACAGACATCGCTGTACTAAAATTAAGGACCGACCGCACGGATTTACCTTTTGTAAAATTAGGCGATTCGTCCAAACTCGAATCTGGCCAATCGGTGATGGCCATGGGGAGTCCACACGGCCTTTCCCGATCTGTATCGCTTGGAATTGTCAGTGTAACCGACCGCAATATGGAAGCCATGGGCTCAAAAGGTGCCCCTTACAACAATTGGATCCAAACGGATGCCGCCATTAACCCCGGCAACAGCGGCGGGCCTTTGGTTAACCTTAAAGGCGAAGTCATCGGCATCAATACCCGCAAACTTTCCGGGGCTGACAATGTGGGCTTTGCAATTCCTATTGATATTGCACGACAAGTAATTGAAGAAATCATTGCCAATGGACACGTTACCCGTAGCGATGTAGGGATTACTTTCCAAGAGATGACGCGTATTACTGAAGACCCTACTCGGAAAGGTGTGGTTATTGCCTCTGTTGACCCATTGTCTTCCGCCCAAAAAGCACTCATCCAGCCAGGCGACATATTATTGTCTCTGAATGGCGTAGCCACGAATGCACGGTTTATTGAAGATCTCCCCCGCATACGAAAGCTTATTGCCGATGCTCCAGTAGGTGAAATACTTAATTTGGAAATTCAGCGTAACGATAAGGTAGTGAAAATCCCTGTGAAGACTAACGAAAAAAGTCAACGCAAAGGCGAACAAAAGGAACTCAACGAATGGGGCTTTACAGTCTCAGCATTGACTGCCGATGTAATCCGCAGGGCACAGCTTGAAAACGGAAAAGGGGTCTTTATTTCTGGTGTAAAAGCGGGTGAACTTGCGGCGCAATCAAAATTGCAAACACGCGACATCATCTTAACCATTGACGGGGAAACCATCGAAGATCTGGATGATTTCAACGAAAAATACAGGAAGCGTATTGATTCCAAACAAGAACTTACGCTGTTAACCATTAAACGTGGCGCTTTGAAGATTTTCCGTATCGTAAAACAAGAAGAAGCCGATGAAGCCTAATCAGGAGCAACACATGTCCTTCAAAAATATAGTTAAATGCATTTCCTTATTTAGTATTGCCATGGTGCTATGCTTAGCAGGCCCCACAACGGCAATTGCCGACACTATCGGTAAAAATATTTATCAAACCATCGACAAACAGTTCATCCCTGCATTGTGCCGAATTAATTATGCTACTGAAATCACCAATGCAAGTTCGGGTGAAACGAACAGGCGCTCAACGTACACTATGGGTATTATGGTTTCCAACGATGGCCTCATCATGGCTCATGGTCACATGCAATTGGAAAACCGCACTCCGAAGAAAATTAAAGTAACTGTAGGCGCTGGTGATGACGAAAAAGAATACGGCGCTATAATGCTGAAAAAGCCGGATGATATCAACGTAGTGTTTTTGAAAATCCAAACCGAAGAAAAAGTAAACTTCCCTTATATCTCATTTAAGAACTCCCCTTTTGATTTAGGCGATCCTATCTTGACCGTCGGCTTACTCAATCAAAATTTTGACTACGGAAAAATCATCCGCGCGTATCGTATCGGATCTGTAATTACTGAACCTAGAGTCACCTATGCTGTGGACAATGCTGTCAACTTTGGGTTTATTGGTGGGCCTGTAGTGAATGCCAACGGCCATGCGATTGGTGTCATCGGCTATGATTTATCGGATTCTGAAGGTGGCGATATCTATACCCGCAGTGGATACCCTCTAGTCTACCAAACTAGTCTCTTCAAAAAATACATCGACAATCCACCGAGTGAAGAAGAACTAAATTCGAACGAAAACGATGCGTATTTGGGTGTATTCTCTCAACCCTTGACTGAAGAATATGCTGAGTATTGGAAGTTACCCAATGAAGGTGGCATCATCGTAAGCACTGTAATTCCGGGCTCTCCAGCGTACAAAGCCGGATTCAAAATGGGTGATATTATTAGAAACTTCAACGGCACCCCCGTTACTGCTCAGCAGGATCAAGATGTAGTTAGTTTTACTAAACTGGTGCGTGAGAGCACACTGAATGAACCGCTCAGCGTATTGTTCTATCGCGATGGAAAGCAACAAGAGATCAAGCTTACATTAACCACACGTCCAACCGCGGGCCGAAATGCTGCTGAATATGAAGATACCGTATTCGGTATCACCGCTCGTGACTTGACCACCGATGTAAAGATTGCCCTTAACCTCTCCGATGATGTTCAGGGTGTAATCATTACTCGTGTTAAATCGGGTAGCGATGCTTCTCTAGCGCGCTTGCGACGAAATTTTGTCATTCAACGTATGGGCAATATTTCAGTAAATAACATTGAAGAATTTAAGAAGGCAATTGAAACCTTATCGAAAGACAAGCCGCAAGAAATCCCTATATTCTGTCGTGTCGGTCCCAATACGGCCTTTTTCCGCATTCAACCCCGCTGGAAAAACTAGGCGTGATTTTCAGATGAATCCCCCAAAAATGACCAATCCTAGGCGCCTACTCTGGCTCCTGGGTTTACTCATACTCCCCTTCGTGTCGTGTAGCCAATCGTCTTCATCTGACATCAATTATGACGCAATGTTTCACGATGCAGAGCAGCTCATTTTAGAAGCTAAATGGCGTGAAGCTCATTTTCTCCTACGGATATTTCTCAAGGAAAATCCAAGCCATCCAGGTGCACACTTTTACTTAGGCCGTTCCTATCTATTTCTCGCCGATGATTTTCGCCCCACCATCGCCGAAGGTGAACTGCAAACAGCCTTGGCCCTGTATCGTGAGAATGGAAACAATAGTTTTATCGACCGCTTTGACAGTCCAAATTATTTTGAAATCATCTGCAACATTGAGTCGACAAAAGTGGCCATGAAGGAATATGCATTCTTATTGGAATTCAATGCACATCCTACAATCATGCAAGATAGTCTTCAACGCGCTCGATTTTATGTGGAAGAAGCGCGCAAAGTAGCCCCTAACAACAAAGATGTGCTCGATTACGATTCATACGTCCGAAGTCTCGAGGAACCAACATTCTCAAAAGCAACATTACGTAATATGGCATGGACGTGGTTACTACACCCCTATAAAGTAGCTGCTTAGAAGGGCCAAATTTGAGGGATTAAGTACACCCCAACTATCATCAGCAAAATATTCAATGGAAGACCTACTTTCAAGAAGTCTGAGAATTTATACGCGCCTGGACCATAGACCATCAAGTTCGTTGGATAGCCCAATGGTGTAGACAATGATGCGGCGGCAGAGTACATGACAGCCAATACAAAGGGCTGCGGACTCAATTCAACTCCAGTACTCGTCGCTACGGCCAAGGCCACTGGAAACATAAGCATGGCCGCCGCTTTACTCGAAACCACTGCAGCAAAAATACTCGTCATCGCATAGACGATCGCCAGTAGGATATAGGGGTGTACTGAACCTGCGACTCCAACAAAAGAATCCGCCATTAACCCGGCAGCTCCAGATTGTGTCAATGCATCCCCCAATCCAAATGAGGCACCAATAGTGATGAGTGTGGGCCAATCAATATTTTCACGCGCACGTGCAACAGAAATACACCCTGTTAGCAGCATTAAGCCAGCCACCAGGAATGCCGCATACACGACAGGAAACGAAGGAATGGTCATCAACACAACTAAAAGCACCATGAATACTGAACTGTACCAGCGTTTCTCGTGCCGAACCCTTTCTGCCCCTTCCACATCGCTCACTAGATAGAAATCCGGGTTATTGTGATGCAGGCGTGAAAACTGGTCACCAGTTTGTAAGAGCAAGGTATCCCCTGCGCGCAATACAATATCGCCAATTCGTGTTTGAATGCGTCCACCGCCACGATGCACCGCAATAACTGAGGCATTATAAATGGATCGGAAATCGGCAGCACGGATACTGGCTTCCAGCAATGGAGAGCGATGCGAAATAACTGCTTCGCACATATTCTTCCCGCGCCGTTCGGCTACACTGGTTTCATAGCTTTCGTCAGCGATAGGAACCAGCCCTTTGATTTTACGTTCCAAATCCAGCACAGTACTTACTACTCCGGCGAAGGTTAGAATATCGTCTTTATGTAAGACTTCTTCAGGGCGTACCGGCGTAATGACACGGCTCCCACGGACAATTTCCATCAAGAACAATCCGGGTAAACGGCGCAGTCCGGCTTCTTTGACAGTTTTCTCCACTAATGGGCAGTCTTCTTTGATCTGCATTTCAGCGAAATATTCACGTGGATGGGTTTCAATACTTTCAAGGATATCACGTCGATTGGGCAATAACTTTCGGCCAATAGTCATTAAGTAAAGACCACCAATAAGCACAAAGGGCACACCTATCCAAGCCATATCGAAGAGCATAAGCTCTTCCAAGCCCTCATATTCATGTAAATGAGCCTTTATAAGACCGTTTACCGCCAGGTGAGTACTGGTACCAATTAACGTACAGGTCCCTCCCAGAATGGCAATGAAAGATAATGGCATTAGGATACGGGATGGCGATATGGAGTTTTTCCGGCACCATTCATTCACCACAGGCAATAACATCGCAACAATAGGCGTATTGTTGAAAAATGCGGACATACCCGAAACTGGAACCAGTAATCGCTTTAAACCGGCTGTTTCAGTTTTGGAGGAACCAAACATCCAGCCTTGTATTCGATCTAATGAACCTGTTTCCGACATGGCAGCAGCCACCACAAACAAGGCGGCAATGGTTAAGGTACCTTCATTGACGAATCCAGAGAAGACTTGATTGGGTGTGATGATCCCCGCGATACCGCAGGTCAACGATCCCCCCAATAACACTAAATCGGGCGGTGCCCAATTTCGCATGAGCGAAGCAATCACTAGAGCGATCACCCCTATTACAAACCAAACTTCCCAAGCCATATTTTTATGGACTCCACGTCAGATTTTATAAAATCATTATAAATATTATCATAATTATAATGTATCTGTCCAGTATGCATATATTAGTGAAGGCTAGTCGCTATTCCCCAATGATCGATTCATGAAAGACATTATACTTAAAAACAAAAAAAAAACAAGCATATA